>JAABUZ0100000143.1_pt1 | contig 181291 bp, 166 predicted proteins | sample 5562091 | NCBI WGS metagenome assembly JAABUZ01 (sample SAMN12813069, study PRJNA571459) | rock metagenome | isolation source: Antarctica rocks | place: Antarctica: Victoria Land, Linnaeus Terrace sud | collected 2015-12-21 | reverse complement strand
GCGGCAAGGTCGGCATTCCCAGCGGTGATGCCGCGTTTGTGACAGGCTCGTCCAACACCACTGAACCGACCCTTGTCCTCCCAAGCGGCACGCCGGTCCAATTCCAAGAGCACAGCGACAATGTCATTCACTCTTTCTGGGTGCCCGCCCTGCTATTCAAGGAAGACGTGATCCCTGGGCGCACGAATACCTGGGAGGTGAGCAAGATCACCCGCGAGGGTAAGTTTCGCGGCCACTGCGCCGAGCTTTGCGGCTATGACCACGCCAGGATGAATTTCGAACTCAAGGTTGTCTCACCGGCCGACTACCGGAGTTTCTTAGAGCAGAAGAAGTCCGATGGACAGACGGCCCATATTCCGGACTGGGTGCTTTCGACCACTCCTGTGGGGAGTTTTTCGTGACGTTGATTTCCGCGCCACCGGCGGCCGCACGCGAGCCGGGTAGCCACGGCCACCCACCGGCAAAGCGTCAAAGTATCGGCCTGCGCGGATACTTGACCACCACCGACCATAAGAGCATCGGAGTGCTCTACATGGTTACGGCGTCGTTTTTTTTCCTCGCAGCGGGCGTCATGGCCGAGTTGATGAGAGCCGAGTTGGCCCGTCCGGCCGATGATTTCCTTTCGCCGTCGACCTACAATCAGTTGTTCACCATGCACGGCACCCTGATGATGTTTCTTTTCGCGCCACCCATGGCCTTCGGTTTCGCCAACTTCATCGTGCCCCTGCAGATCGGGTCGCCGGACGTGTCGTTTCCGCGGTTGAATGCCTTTGCCTATTGGTTGTTCCTGTTCGGCGGCCTGACCGTGCTCGCGGGGTTCATTACTCCCGGTGGAGCGGCCGCCTTCGGATGGTTCGCTTACGCCCCGCTGAACAGCCAAATCTTTTCCCCTGAGGTCGGTGCCGACATGTGGATCCTCGGGTTGGCGCTGGCCGGGCTGGGCACGATCCTGGGCTCGGTCAACTTCATCACCACGATCCTGACCTTGCGAGCGCCTGGTATGACCATGTTCCGGATGCCCATTTTCACCTGGAACATGCTGGTGACCGCACTGCTCGCCCTCGTGGCCTTTCCGGTACTCGGCGCAGCATTGCTGGCCCTGGAGGTTGACCGCCGGTTCGGGTCACACATCTTCGACTCCGCGACCGGCGGCGCGATCTTGTGGGAGCACCTGTTCTGGTTTTTCGGCCACCCTGAGGTCTACATCGTGGCTCTGCCGTTCTTCGGGGTCTTCACCGAGATCTTCCCGGTCTTTGCGCGCAAGCCCCTGTTCGGTTACAAGGGGTTGGTGTTCGCCACCATCTCCATTGGCGCGCTGTCCATGACCGTATGGGCGCATCACATGTTTGCCACTGGAGCAGTCTCGCTGCCCTTCTTTTCGTTCCTTTCCTTCCTCATCGCGGTTCCCACTGGGGTGAAGTTCTTCAACTGGATTGGGTCGATGTGGCGGGGTTCAATCACCTTCGAGACGCCGATGCTGTTCAGCCTCGGCTTTTTGATCACCTTCCTCTTCGGCGGCATTACCGGCGTGCTGCTCTCCAGCCCGCCGATCGACTTCCATGTGACGGACTCCTACTTCGTCGTGGCGCACATGCATTACGTGCTGTTCGGAACGGCGGTGTTCGGCACGTTCGCCGGCTTCTACTTCTGGTGGCCGAAGTTCACCGGCAAGATGCTCGACGACCGGTTGGGCAAGGTACACTTCTGGCTGCTGTTCATCGGATTCCACGTCACGTTTCTGGTCCAGCACTGGCTGGGGATCAAGGGCATGCCGCGCCGCTACGTTTCCTACGACCCGCAGTACGCCACATTGAACACAGTGTCTTCGTTAGGCGCGGTAATCCTTGCGGTGTCAATGTTCCCGTTCTTCTGGAACGTCTGGAAGACCCATCGGTCCGGCTTGCAGGTCACCACCGACGACCCCTGGGGCCACGGAAACTCGTTGGAGTGGGCCACGTCATGCCCACCCCCACGCCACAACTTTCTGTCGCTGCCGCGGATCCGGTCGGAACGTCCGGCGTTCGACCTGCACTACCCCCACGTCGCGCGCCGCGATCACACGCACGCGACGCTGGCACTGCGGTAAGGAAGGACACGATGGGCAAGGTCGAGGGCTACTTTTTCGGCTTCATCGCGATCTTTTTGGCGCTGGTGGACGTCGTGTACTGGTACATGTCGGGTGATCCGACCGGGACCACCTGTATTGCGCTTGCCGCGGGCCTCGGCGGCTTATCCGGGTTCTACCTGACCTACACCGCACGACGGATGGGCCCCCGGCCGGAGGATCGCGGGGACGCCGATATCAGTGAGGGGGCCGGCGACCTTGCGCACTTTAGCCCTGGCAGCGTCTGGCCAGTGGGAATGGCCTTCTCCGTCAACACGGCCTTCCTCGGCATCATCTTCGGATTGTGGATCACATTTATTGGAGTGGCCGCGCTGCTGTTCACCCTGTCCGGCTTGTTGTTCGAGCACTACCGGGGCAACAACACGCACACCGAAGAGCTCATCGGGATCGATCCGATGGGGATGGGCGGTCATTACTAACGGGGCGTCCAGCCCGACAAGGCATGCCGTGGGCCCAGGTCTGGTCTCATGGCAGGCTCACGCAGGGGACCCGCGGTCAGCGTGGCCGACCGTCGCCACTCGCTACGCCCAGGAAATTGTGACCATCACGCGAAGTGCGTAATAGCAGGTTACGTTCGCTTTCGATACCGCTGTGGACCGAGCCTGGCCAACGCCACGCCCTTCAAGTTAGGCCCGGAAGAGCAAACTTCACCAAAATTTCGGGTCCGGCGGGCCGCGGCGGCCCTCGCCGGGCCTGGCCCGCCAGGCCGCAAAGATCCCAGCCGGTCAGGGGCGGAAGAACCCGAGAATTCCGCCGCGGTGCTCAGAGCGGTCGGGCTGATCCGCCCCGCTGCCGACCGGAAGTAGCTCCTTCTTCGAGCCGTTAGCCCCGTGCGTGCCGTTAGCCCCGTGCGTGCCGTTAGCCCCGTTCGAGCCGTTAGCCCCGTGGGAGCCGTTAGCCGTGCGTGTGCCGTTCGTGAGCTGCGCGAAGGTCGTGGTCTCCACCGGGGTGAGGACCGGCTCGTGCGCGGCGGGGAGCGGCGCGTGCACCTCGATGTACTCACCGGATGGAAGGCGTCGAACGACACCCGTCTCGTACCCGTGGTGGATCTGTTCGTCCTCCTTGCGTTTGAGCTGGATACAGATCAGTTTCGTCACCTTGTAGGCAATCGGCGGCGCAATGATGAGAAGGATCCGACCGGCCCACGTCAGGGCGTTGAGGCTCACATGGAAGATCGAGGACATGACATCGTTTCCACCGGACGCCCACATCACGCTGTAGAAGGTCAGCGCCATCATGCCGCAGCCCGCTCGGGTCGGTGCGTCCCGTGGTCGTTGGAGCAGGTTGTGGTAGGCGTGGTCTCCGGTGAACCGGGCTTCAAGGAAGGGGTAGAGCGCGAACGCGGCGAACATCAGTCCCGGGATCACGGCTCCCGGCACCAGCAGCATGAACGGGATGGTGTGGCCGAACCCGCGGAACTCCCAGTTCGGCATGATTCGGACGGCCCCATCGAGGAACCCGACGTACCAGTCCGGTTGGGAACCGGCTGAAACATTCGACGGATCGTAGGGCCCGTACAGCCAGATCGGGTTGATCTGCGCCAGCCCACCGAGGGCCGCCAGCATGGCAAATACGATCATGAAAAAGCCGCCGGCCTTCGCGCTGTACACCGGGAACATCCGCTCACCGACGACGTTGTTCTCGGTCTTTCCAGGGCCGGGGAACTGCGTGTGCTTTTGGTGCCACAGGATCCCCAGGTGGGCGGTGATCAGGGCCAGGATGATCCCTGGGATCAACAGGATGTGGATCACGTAGAGCCGCGGGATGATGCTCGTGCCGGGGTAAGGGCCGCCGAATACGAGGTAACCGGCCCAGGTGCCCACCACAGGGATGGACAGGGCTATCGAGTAGGCGATGCGCAGTCCGGTGCCGGACAACAGGTCATCGGGCAGTGAGTAGCCGGCGAAGCCCTCGCCGATTCCCAGGGCCATGAGGCCGACACCGATCAGCCAGTTGATTTCACGCGGCTTGCGGAACGCGCCGGTGAAAAAGACCCGGCAGGCGTGTACCACCATGCCTGCGATGAAAAGGAGCGCCGCCCAATGGTGGATCTGGCGAATGACCAGGCCTGCTCGCACATCGAAGGAGATGTTCAGCGTCGAGGCGTAGGCGTCGCTCATCGACACGTCCTGCAGGCGGGTGTAGGACCCGTGGTAGATGACCTGCTGGGTTGAGTCGTGGAAAAAGAGAGTGAGATAGGTGCCGGTGAGTAGCAAGATGACGAAGCTGTAAAGCGCGATCTCCCCGATCATGAACGACCAGTTGTCGGGGAAGACCTTGTTCAGGGATTCACGGAAGAATGCGGAACCGCCCATCCGATTGTCGAGGAAACGACCGCTGCCCCCTATCGCTTTACCCACCCCAGTGGGTGAAGACTTGGGGCTGCGCGAGTCGAAGACCTCGGGCGGACCGCTTGGATCTGTCGGCGAGATCGTGCCGCCACCACTCATGAGCGCTCCCAGAAACCGGGCCCCACGGGCTCATCGAAGTCCCGCAATGCGCGTAAGTATCCGTCCGAGTCGGATGTGATTGCCAGTTGTGGCAACGAGCGAGTCGCCGGCCCCGACACCGGCCTCGCGCCTTCGAGGACCTTGAACTGCGACTGGTGGCATGGGCAGACCAGCGTGTGCGTCTGCTGGCTGTAGAGCCGAGCTGGGCAGCCAGCATGGGTACATATCTGGGACAACACGATGTAGCCCTGATGCGACTTCGGTCGGATCTTGTCAGTGATCACCTCGTCGGGCAGCCGCAGCAGCAGGGCGGACGAGTTCGCTGCCGCCTCGATGTCGGTATGGCCCTCGGGGAAGACCGTGGCGATCGCGTTGGGCTCCAAGCTGTCCAGCTTCAGTGGAGTTCCATCGGCGAGGACCATTCGCGCGTTCTTCGACCAGAACGTGTGCTTGAGTTCGCCCTTCGGCTTGTCGCCGAGGGAGCGCAAGGGAGCGATCACCGGCAGCACGAGCAGGCTGCTGGCCAGTAGCAGGCTGCGGCGCAGCAAGGGACGCCGAGCGATACCGCTTCCCTGGACGCCTGCGTTCCAGGTCTCACCAGCCTCTGACGCGTCCTCGGTGGGGGACCCAAACGGGTGCCGCTCCTGGACGGCCTCCTCAGCTGGCATGAGCAGCTTGGCCCACAGAATGGCGCCCATGCCCATTCCGAATAGCGTCACGGCGAGGGAAGTGCCCAGCAGGGCGTTGACGAAAAGGTCGGTCTTGGCGTGGATCCAGTACGTCACGAAAAAGAATATCGCGCCGGCAGCCGAGAGCAGGAAAAACGACGACACGATGCGCTCCGCCGACCGGTCGGCCTTCCGGTCCACTGTCCGGTCTCCGGCGCTGGCCTCGCTCATGATCGCGACCCGATGAATAACGACGCGCCCACTAGGCCCCCAATGCCGATCAGGATGGCTACCAGGCCCTCGGGCACCGGCCCGAGGTGACCGAGGTTGGCTCCGCCCGGGTCCGCCCCCTTGCGAAGGGACTGCACATAGCGCACGACCGCCACCTTCTGCTCAGGAGTGATCTGCTTGTCGCCGAAAATCGGCATTGACTCCGGGCCCGTAAGCATGGCTTCGTAGATCTGCTTGCCCGTTGCCTGGCCGAGACTAGGAGCGTAACGGCCCTTGTCGAGCGCGTTCCCGACGCCCGCGAAGTTATGGCAGGAGGCGCAGTTGGCGCGGAAGATTTCCCCGCCCTTCGACAGGTTTGACCGCTGCACGTCAGCGGCGTTGAACGCCGGTGCAGCCGGGCCCCCACCCAGGGAGGCCACGTAGGCGGCGAGGTCGTCAATTTCCTGCTGTGAGTAGCGCGAGGGATGGCGATCGGCTTGGACCCCGATCTGTGCCAGGGGCATGCGGCCGCTGCTCACTTGGAAGTCCACGGCCGCGGATCCCACCCCGATCAGGGACGGCGCCCGGCCGTCGACGCCCTGGGCCTGCAGCCCATGGCAGGACGCACAACCCTGGGCGAACAACTCCTTGCCGCGGGTGACAGCCGGACTGTTATCGCTTCCCGCTGCAGAACCGGATGGTGCGAGGAATGCCCACAGACCGGCGGTGGCCAGCAACGCCAGTACGAGGTAGGCCCCGAACGGGACCGATCGGCGTCGACGTGGGGACAAGTCAGAGGGGAGGGTCACTGAGCCGCTCACTGGATGAGGTAAATGGTCGCGTACAGGCCGATCCAGACCACGTCAACGAAGTGCCAGTAGTACGACGTGACGATCGCTGAGGACGCGCGGCCAGGGGTGAACGGCCCCATTCGGCTGCGGGCCAATACAAACAGGAACGCCACCAGGCCGCCGCACACGTGCAGGAAATGAAAACCGGTGGTCAGGTAGAACGCCGAGGAGTAGGCATTGTGGCTAAGAGTGTGGCCAGCCACGACCTCCATGCGGTATTCGTTCGCCTGGCCGAGGACGAACAGCAGGCCCATGAAAAACGTCAACGAGTACCAGCGACGTAGGCCGTAGACGTCACCCTTCTCGGCTGCGAACACGCCCAGCTGGCAGGTGAGTGAGGAGGCGATCAAAATCGCCGTGAAAACCGCGGAGTAGGCCACCTTTGGCGCTTCACCCGGCGGGGGCCATTCGGGGCTGACCGACCGGATCGTGAAGTACATCGCGAACAGCGCGGAGAAGAACATCAACTCGCTGGACAGCCAGATGATGGTTCCTACTGACACCATTGACGGGCGATCCTGGGAGCTGTGGACGGGCGCTCTCTCCAGCGCTGTTGCGGCAGCCACGTGGGCATTCTGGCATGGGGCCCCACTGGGGGCGCGACGGGGCGCGCGGGCCCGAAGGCTTGCGCGGTGGCCGGGCCAGCGGCGTGCCGAGGCGGTGAGTGAGCTTCGGTCGCCCGGCGGTGACGTCGACCGCCGCGGGCGCTGTCACGTCTGGCGTTGACCTTCGCGTGCGGCGTCACTTACGCTCGCAGCAGGCCGGCAGACCTCGTTGGGGGCCCGGTTGGCGATACACCCGTCCCGACGCGAGGAGTGGGCACGCGATGGCTTCCGGCACTCGCCCGACCGGAGCGACCCTCAAGCCGGTTGCGAAGGCGCAGCCCGTTGGTGCGCCGAGCCGGGCATGCACGGTGTGCGCGGAACGACTTTCCGCGTACAACCCGGGACCGAACTGCTACGCCCATACCGTCGGGATCCCGTGGAAGGGCCCCAACAACCGGCCCTGACCTCACTTACCCAACGACTTACGCCACGGCCGGTAGCATCACCAGTTCGTGAGCACCGTTCTGGTTTATAGCGATGATCCTGAACTCCGATCGGGGGTCCGGCTGGCCCTCGGAAGGACTCCCAGCCCCGAAATCGGGCGCGTTGAGTATGTGGAGTGCGCCGACGGTAAGGCAGTCGTTGCGGCCATCGACGCGGGCGGCATCGATCTGTGCGTCCTCGACGCGGAAGCGTGGCCGACTGGCGGGATGGGTCTGGCGCGGCAGATGAAGGACGAGATTCGGGACTGCCCGGCGACTTTGCTGATGATTGCCCGACCCGACGACCGCTGGCTGGCCGCCTGGTCGCGGGCCGATGCGGTGCTTGCGCTGCCAGTGGATCCGTTTGCGCTCACCGAGGCGGTTGTTCGTCTGTTGACCGCCCGCGGCGCGCGCTCGCCGGTGGCGGCGCCGAAAACTAGCTTCGGTTTGCGCCGGGCCTGACCGGCCGCAGATGGCAATGACCGTCCCTGTTCGGCGAGCCTGGTGCGGTCGCTGTGGCGAGGGCTTCACCCTCGATCAAGTGCTGCGCGCCGCGGCCGCCGGCAGATGCCCGCGGTGCGAGCGTCCCTTTGCTGCCTCGTACGACGCGCTGGTGGTGAGCTTGGTCCGTGACCTCGTTGCCGGCACCGCCGAAGGGCACGCACTGGCGGACCTGACCGCGATGGCACCCTGTTTGCACATCGAGCCGGTCGCGGAGGGGGCATGACCCGGTGGGCCGAACTGTTGACGGCGTTGCTCCACGGCGAGTCGCTGCTGGAGGACCAGACCGCCTGGGCGATGCGTCAAATCATGACCGGCGAGGCCTCATCCGCGCAGGTCGCCGGGTTCGTTGTCGCGTTGCGGGCCAAGGGGGAGACCTCGCAAGAGGTGGCCGGCCTGGCGTCCGTGATGCTGGAGTTGGCCGCATCCGTCCTGCTGCCTGACGGGGTGCGGGCCGTGGACACCTGCGGTACCGGTGGTGATCGGGCGAACACGGTGAACATCTCCACCATGGCCGCACTGGTGCTGGCCGGCTGCGGTGCACAGGTCGTGAAGCACGGCAACCGGTCGGCGTCCTCGCTGTGCGGCTCGGCGGACCTACTGGAGCAGCTAGGTGTTGCCATCGATCTGCCGCCGGCCGGGGTGGCAGCATGTGTTGCCGCAGGAGCCCCCGCCTTCTGCTTTGCGCCGGTCTTTCACCCGTCGATGCGCCACACCGCCGGGCCTCGACGGGAGTTGGGGGTCCCTACCGTGTTCAATGTGCTGGGGCCGCTCACCAACCCGGCGCGTCCGGCTGCGCAGGTCGTGGGGGTGGCGGACGCGCGCCTGGGCGTGATCATGGCGGAGGTATTTGCCCGGAGGGGGGTCGACGCGCTTGTGGTGCGCGGGGACGATGGTCTCGACGAGCTCACGACCTCGACCACATCGACAATCTGGTGGGTCAAGGGTCTGGCTGTCACCGAGCGGGTCGTCGATCCAGCAGTGTTCGGGTTGATGGCGGGTGATCTCGTCGGCGGCGACGCGGCACACAACGCGAGGGTGTGTCGAGACTTTCTCGCCGGAAACCCGGGTCCGATCCGAGATGCGGTGCTGTTCAATGCGGCGGCCGGGCTCGTGGCGTGGCGACCGGGTGAGGGAACCCTCACAGATCAGCTTGCCGAAGCCCTCGTGCTCGGTGCCGCCAGCGTGGACGGTGGCGCGGCGGCGGCGGCGCTGGACCGCTGGGTGCAAAGCAGCCAGGCCGCCCGGGTCGGCTGAACTGCTCGGGCGCCGTTGGCCCGGTTGCCGACACGCCAGCGAGGTCGACCGGCCCTATGCCTGCGCGCCCAAGGAGAAGGCCGCCTCGAGATCGTGACGGGAGTAGGCCCGGAAAGCGATCATCGTGGTCGTCGCGAGGATTCCATCCGTCCGGTTTATCCGCCCCGCGATGGTGTCGGCGATCTCCTCGTGGGTGTGCACCCGGACGATCGCCACCAGGTCGGCGTCCCCCGCCACGGAGTAGCACTCGCTGACGCCGTCGAGGCTGGCGAGCGCCTCGGCCACCTCCGGGATCCGGTCGACTTCGGCGGTGACCAGGACGATGGCGGTGATCACTAAGGCTCCCTCTGTCGACTGCGGTGGATGCTAGCCGCGGGTAATTGGGCAGCGCTCACAACCCGGGCCCCGCTGGCCGCAAGCCCCGTCTGTCGCGGAACGGGTCGGCCGAGCGCCCGGGGTGCTCGCGGGACATCGCCGCGAGCTTCGCGAACCGGCCCGCGCCGTAGGCGGGGCTGGCCCACCTTCCCGTCACCGCTACCAGCCGGGTTCCGGGTTGGTCCAGCCAGCGCAAAATGGTGTCGGTCTCCTCCGCGGACGCCGCCGGGATGGGCCCAGGGCCGAGCAGCACCGTTTCGGCTGTGGCCAGGGCGGCGTTCACCCAGACCCCTGGCCGTTGCCCGCAGGGGGCGTGGCCCGCGGCGGCGAGGCGCCCATGCCGGATCACGGCGAGGTCCCATCCGCCGCAGTGCGGACGTGCGGCGACCACCTCATTGACCATCGTGAAGCTCATCAGGCGCTGCAGTCGGTGGGTGGCGTGGACCAGACCTGCCAGGCGATCGCGTTCGGTGGCCGCCTGCTCGTAGCGCTGAGACTCGGCCAACCGCTCGATTCGGCGCAGCAGGGTAGCGATCACCTCGCCTGGATCGGCAGTGAGCGCCCGGCTGACCCGTTGGACGTGGATGTCGTAAGCGGCGACATCTTCATGACCGTCACACGGGGCGCCGCAGCGTCCCATGGCAGCCAGCGCGCACGGCGAAACGGTCGTGCGCGCGTTCAGCCGAAGCGTGCATCGCCGAAGGGGGACGGCGTCGTGCAGGGCGTGCATGGCTTGCTCGGCAGTTCGCCGGGCGCGAAAAGGTCCCAGGTAGATGGCCTGGTCGGCCCGCACCGTTCGGACTAGCGACAGCCGGGGGAAGGCTTCCACCGTTATTTTGATCCAAAGACAAGCCCGAGTGGCCCGGCCGGAACGGTTGTAGCGGGGCTGCAACTGCGCGATGAGTCGCAGCTCGCGAACCTGCGCCTCAAGGTCTGTTGCGCAGGGCACGGCATCTACCCGTTCTGCCAGCGAGACCATCTCGGCCATCCGCGTCCGGGTCTCGGCTGCGGTGAAGTAGGACCGAACCCGGTTGCGTAGCTCATGCGACCGTCCCACATACAGCGGGCGCTCCTGCCGGTCACGGAAGATGTAGACGCCTGGTCCGGTGGGCAATCCGTCGGCGAGGTATCGCTTTCGGCGGACCCGTTCGGGAACCTGTGCAGAGAATGCGCACAACTCCTCGAGTGACTGCACGCCGAGGCTGCCGACCCGTTCGAGCAGACCGTGCAGCACCCCCACGGTGGCGCGGGCGTCCGAAAGGGCCCGATGGCAGGGTTGGGTAGGGGTGTGAAAAAGCCGCGCGAGCGTCGCGAGCTGGCAGTTCGGCGCCTCGTCAGGGGTCAACGCGCGCCGGGCTAGGCGGGCGGTGTCGACGGAGGTAAAGCTGGGCCACCCAAGATTGAGCCTCTCGGCACCACGGCGCAGGAAGCCCAGGTCGAACGGGGCATTGTGGGCCACCAACACGGCCCCCCGGGCGAATTCCAGGAAGGCCGGGAGGACGGCGGCGACGCTAGGCGCCCCCGCCACCATCGCATCGGTGATGCCGGTGAGGACGGCGATAAAGGGGGGGATGGGCGCGCCGGGTCGGACGAGAGTCTGGAATTCACCGAGGACCTCACCGGCCCGGACCTTGACGGCGCCGACCTCGGTGATCTCGCACGACTCGGGGGAGCCGCCGGTTGTTTCAAGATCGACCACCACGAAGGTGACCTCGCGCAGGGCGGTACCGAGCTCGTCGAAGCTGCTCTGCACCGGCGCGGTAGTCATGGTGCGCGAAGCTAGAACCCGCCTCGGACACAATGACCCGATCCCCGTACCCGATCCCGCCGCCCAGCATGGAAGGCCCGCCCGCGTGAACCCCCCTCTGAGCCTGAAGGAGATGGCCGCCGACCTCGCGGCGCGCCGCGAGCAGGCCCTGCTGATGGGCGGGCCGGATCTGGTCGAACGCCAGCATTCGCTCGGAAAGCTGACCGTGCGGGAGCGGCTGACGTTGTTGTTCGACGCCGGAACTTTCCAGGAGGCGGGGCTGTTCGCTGAGGCGTTGGACTCCCCCCAATCGCAAGGCAAGCGCACACCAGCCGACGGGTGCGTCACGGGGGTCGGTCGGGTGGATGGACGCCCCGTCACGGTCATCGCCTACGACTTCACCGTTCTCGCAGGCAGCATCGGACAGCACGGGGAGCGGAAGGCCGCACGCGCCAGGGATTTCGCGGTAAAACATGGCACGCCCATCGTCTATCTGCTCGACTCGGCGGGAGCTCGCGTCACTGAGTCCGTCGGGGCGGCGTTCGCCGGTGCCGGGGACCTTTTTCGTGAGATAACCACAATGTCCGGAGTCGTACCCCAGGTCGCCGCGATGCTCGGCCCGTGTAGTGCCGGGACTGCTTACATTCCGGCTCTGTGCGATTTCGTGCCGATGGTGAAGGGCACCAGCTCGATGGCACTTGCCGGCCGCTACCTGGTGAAGGCGGCCACTGGGGAGGATGTGACTGAAGAGGAGATGGGCGGGTCGGCCGTCCACAACAAGATTTCGGGTGTTGCTGACCGGGAGTGCGTCGATGACGCCGACTGCCTGGCAACGGTTCGGTCCTACCTTTCGTACCTGCCCTCCCGGTATGGCGATCCGTTGCCCCGGGTAGAAGCGACGGAAGAGGCATCTCGCCGCTCCGAGGAGCTTTACGACATCGTGCCCGCCAACCCCCGCCAGGCCTATGACATGCGCCGGGTCATCGCGGCGATTGTCGACGCGGACAGTCTTTTCCCCATGAAACCCGACTGGGCCAAGAGCATCATCACCGGCTTCGCCCGCTTTGACGGGCGCTCGGTGGGGATCGTCGCCAGCCAGCCGCTGGTCCAAGCGGGGGCCCTGGATGTGAACTCCGCGGATAAGGCGGCCCGTTTCATTAACCTTTGCGACAGCTTCGAGCTACCGCTGGTGTTCTTGGTCGATGTTCCTGGATTCGTCGTCGGCAAGGCGGTCGAGCACCAAGGGATCATCCGGCACGGCGCGAAGATGTTGTTCAACGTCTCCGAGGCTACCGTTCCGAAGATAACTATTGTGTTGCGAAAGGCTTATGGCGCAGGCTATTTCGTGATGGCCGGCCGCCAGTATGAGGCGGACCATGTAGCCAGCTGGCCTTCTGGCGAGTTCTCGGTCATGGGGCCCGAAGGGGCGGTGAATATCCTTTTCCGCAAGCAGATAGACGCGGCCGCGCCAGCCGAGCGGGAGGGGTTGCGAACCCAGCTGGTGGCCGGGATTCGCGCCCAGATCAGCCCGTACCTAAGCGCGAAGATGGGCTTCGTCGATGAGGTGATCGATCCGGCCGACACCAGGGCCACCGTCGTGCACGCCCTGGAAAAGGCAGAGCGCAAAAAGGTACTGCGCCCCATTCGTAAGCGTGGAGTGTCGCCAGTCTAAGTTGCCTGCATGACCAGCCTTTTCACCCGCATCATCGCCGGGGAACTACCCGGCCGATTCGTCTACCGCGATCCACTGGTGGTTGCCTTCCTCACGGTTGCGCCCGTACGACCCGGACATACGCTGGTCGTACCGCGGGTGGAGGTGGACAACTGGTATGACCTCGACCAGACCAATAGCCAGGCGCTTTTTGCGGCGGCGCGGACGGTGGCAAAGGCGGTAGCGGAGGCGTTCCCCAGCCGGAAGGTCGCCCTGGCTGCGCTGGGGTTCGAGGTGCCGCACGTACATCTGCACGTGATCCCGATCGACGCGGAAGCCGAACTTGACTTTCGTCGCGCCGATCACTCGGTTGAGGCGGCCGCGTTGGACGAGGCGCAGCGGCTGATCCAAGCGGCGATGCCATGAGCCTCGTCCCAGTTCGCGAGGACGACGAGGTTCGGGCCGCCCGCGATAGCGCGCGGCGGGCGCTCGCGTCGGGGGATAGGTCGTCGGCCCGTAAGGCATTGTCTGGTACGGGGCTTCTCGGCCGGGATGTGCCTTTTCCCGTCGCCCTCGCCGTGGCCGAGGAGTGCGGGCGTGCCGGTGCTGTTTCGCTGGTCAGCGGGGACCTCACACTGGCCGCGGCGCTGCTGGGAAGCGGCGAGCAACTCGTCGTGCTCGGGTCGGCCTATGCCTCGCGAAGATGCGCCTTCGGTCGTCCCCTGTCGCGGTTCCAGGTGCAGCGGCACGCGTTCGCGTTCGCAGCGGCGCGCCTCACGGGGGGACGGGCGCTGATCTGGCGGGCTGCGGAGTTCGGCGACCCGATGGATCTCGCCGCCGCGTTGCCGGAGGCGGCCGACGCCGCGTGGTTCGCGGCCGAGACCGTCTTGCAGGTACATGGTGCAAGCGGGTACTGCGTCGGCGAGATTGCCGAGCGGTGGGCCCAGATCGCGCGCACGCGAGCGGGGCTGCAGGCAAGGTGAGCGCGGCAAACGGGCCGCCGGGTGAGTGACTAGCCTGCCGGGGTGCCGATCCCGCTGCCCGACGCAACCACCCGCTGGCGTTGCACGTCTTGCGGCAACCTGACCCGCTTCGACGTCGCCCGGACGACGCGTACCCGCGACTTCGTGCACGTGGATCTGACCGGCGCGCAGACCATCGAGGAGCGCGACGTGCTGGCCGACAGCGCCGAGCATGTGACCTGCCGCTGGTGCAGCAACGTTGACTGCGTGGAGTTGGTGCCGCGTCCGGCGGTGGGTACCTGACCTACCGGGTGCTCTGAGTGCGGGCGCCCCGAATGTCGGAGGTGGTCCCTACCGTCCCTCCCGTCGCTGGTCGCCAGCACCGGCGCGGACAGGGAGACCCCTATGTTGATCGACTGCGGAACCTGCCAAGTCAAGGGCGACGCGTGTACGGACTGCGTGGTGGCGATCGTGCTCGACAGCCCGGGCGGTCTTGAGGCAGACGACATCGATCGCCGCGCGCTGCATAGTCTCGCCACCGTCGGGTTGGTCCCGTCGCTGCGGCACGAGCGGCGCGTCCCGCGCATCGCGACCCCGTCGCCCGCGCCCCGGTCGCCGGTGACTCCGTTGCCTGGGACGGGGCCGCCGGTGACCCCCTTGCTTGTGACTGAGAGTGTTGAGCGGGTTGCCTCCGGGTAGCCGAGGGGGCGTCAGCGCTTGCCTCGGTCATTTGCGGGTGACTAAGCTGCCCCCTGTCCCGCCGCTCTCCAGCATCCGATGAAGGTTGCGGTGGCGGACACCGCCGAATTCGCCCGCAGCGTGGGCGGAACCGGGGACCCACGTCCCTCGGGGTGAATCGGCGCTGGTGGGGGATGCCCTCCGCCGCGCTGTAGGGCCGACTTCCCGCCCGAACCCGTCAGCTCACCCGGTAGGTGGTTTCGGAAGTGAAGGAGTGCCGCCTTCTGGCGACCCCCCTGGTGCGGCGCGGTGAGTTCGCGCCGCAGCACCCGCCTTGCCTGCCTACCCGGCCCCCACGTCCCGGCCTTCGGCTGGTGGTGCTTGGCGTGGTGTTGGCCGCTCCCTTGGCGCTGCTCCCCGCGAGCACGAGCGGCGCCGATCCCACGATTACCGTCGATCAGGCGCAGGCGCAGCTCGCCGACCTGCAGGCCCGGGAGGGCGCCGCTGTTGAGGCATTCGATGCCGGGCGCCTGGCCGCGGACCTTGCTAGCCGCCGGGCCGTCGTGGCGGCCAACGCGGTGTCGGACGCAACCGGCCGGTTGGCGGCGCTGCGCCAGCGGGCGTCGGTCTTCGCGGCCGCTGCATATACCGGCGGGGCAACCGATCCGGTGACCGGGCTGCTGGCAAGCGGCGGCGCCGACACCGCCGCCGTTCTCGATCGGGCGGCTAACCTGGATCAGATCGCCCGGTCGCGGACCAACCAGTTGGTGGCCATCCGCGCGGAACAGACCCAGCTGTCCGGGCTGCGGCGCAGCGCCGCTGACCGCGCCGCCGCCGCGGCGGCGCAGGTCGCTAACTTGCGGGGCGCCCAGCAGGCCGTGCAGGGCCTGATCGACCAACAGCAGGGGGTCCTGAGCCGGCTCCGCGCCGACCAGCGTCGGCAACTTCAGGCCCAGCAGGCGGCCCAACAAGCCGAAGCCGCGACCCGAGCTGCCGACGCGGCCCGAGCTGCCGACGCGACCCGAGCCGCCGACGCGACCCGAGCCGCCGCCGCCGCCGCCGCGGAGCGAGCGTCCCGCGCGGCAACTCGCGTCCCGCTGAACACCCCATCGAGCGGTGGGGGCGCGGCGTTGCCGGCCGGCTCCGGCGTGGGCGCGGCGTTGCCGGCCGGCTCCGGCGTGGCCCAGACCGTGCTGGACGCGGCCCTTAGCCAGCGCGGCAAGCCCTACGCCTACGGCGCGGCGGGCCCGGATGCCTACGACTGTTCGGGCCTGGTGATGTGGGCTTTCGCCCGAGCCGGCATCAGCCTTCCGCACAGCGCTGCGGCCCAGTATGGCTACGGGACGCACGTCCCGGCATCCGCGCTGCAGCCCGGGGACATCGTGTTCTATCAGGAGGGCGGCGGGATCGGCCACAACGGGATCTACGCGGGCAACGGCATGATGATCGACGCAAATCACAGCGGCGGCTGGGTAGATGTTCGTCCGCTCTACGGTGGGCTTCTAGGGGGAACCCGGCTCTAGGGTCGGTGCCCTTGCCCTAGGGTGGGTGCGTGCGGCGCGTTGCGGAGCGTTTCGCGGCCGTCACGATCACCGTGTCGTTGCTCACCGGCTGCGCGACGAGCATGACTCGCGCGCACCCGCTGCCGGCGCCCGCCGGTCCCCTTGCTCACCTCGACGCCGCGATCGCCCAGCTGAACGCTGCCCGTTCCCCCGCCCTGGCCCAGCTCGGTGAGCTTGCGCACACTGTCGAGGCGGCAGATGCGGCTGATCAAGCCGCCGCCGTAGGCGACCGGGTCGCCGCCAGGTCGCTCGTGACGAACGCGGCGGCCGGCGCGGCGCGGGCTGATGGCCTGCTGCGTAGCGCGCGCGACAGCGTAGGGGTCTACCAGCAGGCCGTGCGGGGCTTGGTGACGGCGAGCGCGAGCGCGGCCCTCAGCGCCCAGCAGCGACTGGCCCTCAACGGCGTGAGCACCGACGGATCGGCAGAGGCGCAGGCCTGCCGGCGTGCCGTGAGCTCCTACGCGGCAGCCTGGCAGCCCTACGCACATCTTGTGGCCGATGAGCAGACCTGGCTCACGCGGTCGGTGGCTGGCTGGTACCGCAGTCCTTCGGAGGCTGCCGGTGCCTACGCGGTTCTCCTCGATCCGGTGGCAGAGTCGCTTGCCCACGTACGCTCGGCGTTGAGCCAGGCGGAACGGGAAAGGGAGGCGGCCACCACCGCAATGGCTACCGCCCTTGCGCGCGCCAGTGCGGCCTTGAGCGCCCTCCGCGCCCCTGCGTGAGTTGCTGCCTAGACTCGCCTTGGTGAGCCGGACCGGGCAACAGTTGCGGCGCCGACGCCGTGCTGCGTGGGTCGCCGTGCTCGCCGTGGGCATCGTCGCGGCTGATTCGGGCTGGTTGCTGACCGAGTCCGGCCACCGGCACTCGCCCGCGGCCGGCCCCCTGGTTCACCGCGACCTCGGCGCGCTGGCCGACCCGGCGCGGATCGTCGTGCAGGAAGCAGCCACCCGGGAGCAGGAACTCAAGGCACTCCTTGCCCGCCGGGCCGACGCGGTGCGCCACCACGACGAGGCATCCTTCCTGGCGAGCGTTGACCCCACCTCGGTGGCCTTTGCCACCCGCCAGCGGCAGCGCTTTGCGAACATGGCGCAGGTCCCGTTCGCATCGTTCTCCTACCAGCTGGGGTCGGCGGCGACCGCTGAGGCGCGTCCGCATCCGGTCCGGTTCGGCTCGGCCGGCACGCTCATCTCGGACGTCACCGAGTCCTATGCCCTGAGCGGCTATGACAGGCGACCGGTCTCGCTACATCAGGTCCTGACCTTCGTCCACCGGCAGCGGGGCTGGCTGATCGCCGCCGATGATGATCTTGCACCTCTCCAGCGGCCGGCGGACCGCGATCTGTGGGATTTCGGGCCGATCCAGGTCTACCGCGGCCGGCACACGCTTGTGCTCGGCCATCCCCAAGCCGGTGCGTCATTGCGCCAGGCCGCGGACGAGGCCGACCGCGACATTCCTGACGTCACCGCCGTGTGGGGAACCGACTGGGCGCAGCAGGTGGTGGTGCTCCTGCCGGCCACCCAGGCCGAGTTGGGTGCGCTCATCCACGAAAACGGTGACCTGTCGCAGATCGCCGCCGTTCAGTCCACCGAACTGCACAGCACCGGGCACGGCCCACCACAGCAGGTCGGCGATCGGATCGCCCTCAACCCGACCCCGTTCGCGAACCTGTCACCCCTCGGGCGGCGCATCGTGTTCACCCACGAGATTGCGCACGTGGCCGCCCGCCAATCCACGACGGACGCGATGCCGCTATGGCTGGTCGAGGGGTTCGCTGACTACGTCGGTTTCCTGCACTCGGGACTGTCGGTACCGGTCGTCGCGCAAGAACTGGCCGCCCAGGTACGTGAGCAGGGATTGCCCTCGATGCTGCCGGCTGACGCCGATTTCCGGGCCACCAACCCTTCGCTTGCGGCCGCCTACGAGCAGTCCTGGCTGGCCTGCCGGGTGATTTCGAAGGAGCGTGGGCAGGCCGGATTGGTCGCGCTCTACCGGGCGGTCGGTGCGAGTTCCCTCGCGGGCGATCAGGCAGTGTCGGCTGGACTGCAAAAGGTGCTGCAGCAGAGCCCCGCAGCCTTTACCGCAGCCTGGCGGGCGACGGTGCGTATCGGGGTCGGGCACGGGAACGGGTGAGCCCTCGAACGCTGGTCGTGACTAACGATTATCCGCCGCGCCCGGGTGGCATCCAGGCGTTCGTACACGAACTGGCGGTTCGCCAGCCGCCTGGTGACATCGTGCTCTACGCGCCCGCCTGGACGGGAGCGGCCCGGTTCGACGCGGCGCTGCCCTACCCGGTGGTCCGGCACCCGACGTCGTTGATGCTCCCCAGCGCGGACGTCGCCCGGCGAGCCGCGCAGATCGCGCGGGCGGAGGGCTGCGACGGCGTCTGGTTCGGTGCGGCCGCCCCGCTGGCGCTGCTGGCCCCAGCACTGCGCCGGCACGGCGGGGTGGGGCGCACGGTCGCCTCCACCCACGGCCATGAGGTGGGCTGGGCGTTGCTGCCTGGCGCCCGCCAGTTGCTCCGCGCGGTGGGCGCGACCAACGACGTGGTGACCTATCTCGGCGCCTATACCCACCGGCGGCTGGCCCCGGCGCTCGGGCGCCACCCCCGCATGGTGCGGCTGGCAAGCGGCGTCGACACGCGCCTTTTTCGGCCCGGCGTGGGAGGCAGGGAGGTCCGCGAGCGCTACCGGCTCGGGGGCCGGCCCGTAATCGTCTGCGTGAGTCGGCTGGTAGCTCGCAAGGGACAGGACACCTTGGTGCGGGCCCTACCCGTGATCCAGCGCCGCGTTCCGGACACGGTTCTGCTGATCGTGGGGGGCGGCCCCTACCGGGCGACCATTGAGCGGTTGGCCCGAGAGCAGGGCGTAGCCAGCCACGTGGTGGTCACTGGCAGCGTTCCGCGGGCGCAGTTGCCGGCGCACTATGCCGCGGGGAATGTCTTCGCGATGCCCTGCCGGACCAGAGGCGCCGGGCTGGAGGTGGAGGGGCTCGGCATCGTGTATCTGGAGGCAAGCGCGACGGGCCTGCCGGTCGTGGCAGGTGACAGCGGCGGTGCCCCGGACGCCGTCCTCGCCGGCCGCACCGGGCACGTCGTCAACGGACGTGATCTGGCCGCGGTGGCGGCCGCGGTGGCGGGGCTGCTGGCGGATCCGGAGCGGGCGAGGATCATGGGCGATCAGGGCCGGGCCTGGGTTCAGGAGTACTGGCGCTGGGAGGAGCTCGCCGACCGGTTGGGCCGATTGCTGCGCGGTGAGCACGTCCCCGCCGAGCTACCGGGTTCGCGTCAAGACTTGTAGATCTCGTTGACCGCGCCGGAATAGTTTTGCATCACCACGTTGCGTTTCACCTTGAGCGACGGCGTCAACGTGCCGTTAGCCTCGGAGAAATCCTCCGGCAGGATCGTGAACGTCCGGATCGACTCCGCCTTGGACACCGAATTGTTTGCCATGTCGATCGCGCCCTGCAGCTCGGCGCGTAAGTCGGCATCGTCAACGAGGTCGGAAGGGGTCGCATTCTCAGGCTTTCCGTGCGCGGTTCGCCACGGGCCGAGCGCATCGGAATCGATGGTCAGGAGGGCGGCGATAAACGGCTTGTTGTCCCCGATGACCATTGCCTGGCTGATCAGCGGGTGCGCCCGGATCCGGTCCTCCATCGGCGCCGGGGCAACGTTCTTGCCGCCGGCCGTGACCAGCAGCTCCTTCTTACGCCCGGTGATCTTTAGAAACCCCTCGTCGTCGAGCTCGCCGACGTCCCCGGTGTGGAACCAGTCCTCGACCAGGACCTCGCCACTTGACTGCTCGTTACGCCAGTAGCCCGCGAATACGTGGCGTCCCCTCATCAGGACCTCGCCATCGGACTCGGCGATCTTCACTGTGCAGCCGGGCGAGGGCCGACCGACCGTACCAATCTTGAGGTGATCCACCGTGTTGACAGTGCCTGCGGCGGTTGTCTCGGTCAGGCCGTACCCCTCGAGGACGGTGATCCCGATGCCGCGAAAGAAGTGGCCGAGGCGGTCGCCCAACGGCGCCCCGCCAGAAACGGCGAAGGCAACCTGCCCGCCCAGGGCGGCTCGAAGTTTGCGGTAGACGAGGCGGTCGAACAGGGCGTGCTCAATTTTCACCAGCACACCAGGACCGCGGCCGGCCAGGCTCGTCGAGTAGGCGACGGCCGCATTTTCGGCCCGATCGAAGATGGCGCCCTTCCCGTCCGCATGGGCGCGCTGCTTCGCGGTGTTGTAGACCTTCTCGAACACCCGCGGCACGGAAAGGATAAATGTCGGCTCAAACACCGCGAAGTCGCCGAGCAGATTCTTGATGTCGTGTGTGTGCCCCATTCGGACCCGGTTCTCGACGCACGCGCCCTGGATCAGGCGGCCAAACACGTGGGCGAGCGGAAGAAACAGCAGGGTCGAGCCGGTGGCATTGAATAGCTGCGGCAAGACCGTCGCCGCGGATGCCGCAGTTCCCCACATGTTCAGATGGGTCAGTTCGCAGCCTTTGGGACGCCCGGTTGTTCCTGAGGTATAGACAATGGTGGCCACATCGCTTGCGCCGCGACTGCGCCTGCGGGCAGTCAGCGTGCCTGCATCGACGGCGCTGCCGGCGGCGCGCAGCGGCGCCAAACCGTCGTTTTCGATCAACCAGTAATGTGAGACGTCGGGAAGCTCAGGCGCGACCTTCTCGAAGACCTCCTGGTGCTCTGGCGTCTCAAGAAACGCTGCCTTCGCCCCAGAATCGGACAAGATCCAGTGGATTTGTTCGCTCGATGAGGTCTCGTAGATCGGCACCGTGACGCCGCCGGCCGCCCAGATTGCGTAGTCGAGCAGCGTCCACTCATACCGCGTGCGGCTCATCAGAGCAATGCGGTCGCCCGGCTCGAGCCCGGTAGCGATCAGCCCGGCCGCGAGCTCGCTGACCTCCTCGGCAAACCTCAGGGCGCTCACCGGCTGCCAGCCGTCGTGAGTTCGCCGTGAGAACACCGCGGTCTGCGGCGCCTGCTCGGCGTTGCGATAGACCGCATCGGCCATGTTCAGTTCCGGACCGGGATCGCTCACGACCTCGGGTACCGAGTACTCGCGCACGTCGTCTCCTCGGGCAGCTGGTCCGGGACCTGCCCCCGGGGTCTCGGGGGCCAACGTAACGGACTCACCGCATGCGCCGGGAGGGCAACCGACTTTCGGTGTTCACCGGGCACACCTGCCCCGGTCATCTGCTGACAGGATGTGCCCGTGCCGATGGTGGACCTCATCGACGAAACCTTTCTGGTGGCTGACCCGTCGGCGGTCGCGGCGGCGGTGCACGACAGCGCGACCACCAGCTCGTTTTGGCCGGACCTGGAGCTCACCGTCTTCCAGGACCGTGGCCTGGCCGGGGTCCGCTGGACGGTGACCGGTGCCCTCGTGGGGTCGGCGGAGGTGTGGCTCGAACCGTGGGGTGACGGCGTGGTTCTGCACGTGTATGTCCGCGCCGATATCACTCGACGCGGCAGCGCGACCGAGCCGATTGCGGGTTCGCCTTCACGGCTACGGCGCCGATCCCTGGCGGAGATTCGCCGCCGCGCCTGGGCGGTGAAGAAGGCCGCGTGGCAGCTAAAGGCCAACCTTGAGGATGGGCGTGCTCCGGGGGAGCCGGGGACCGGGGTGGCCGGATCGGCCCCGCGTCAGCCTTGAGTCCGCCCCCTGCGGGTCCGATGGGGGAGACATGGACGGCGACCGCTGCTCGCGGTGCGCGGCGGCCCTTCCCGTCGGCGCGCCGTGGTGCACGCTGTGCTTCGCCTCGGTGCCCGAGTCCACGCCGGCAGCCGAGCCGGCCACGTCGGTGCTGGCCCTGGTAGCGGCCGCGGCCACCGATGTGGCTCCCTCGGGCCTCCCCACCGATGTGGCAGATCACGGGCCCCTGCCGGCTGGCGCACCGGAAAAGGCGCCTCGGTGGCCCTGTCAGTCCTGCGGCGGCACGGTCCCGCTGGCCGAACCGCGCTGCCCCGCCTGCGGCGCTGCGTTCCTGGCCGGCGCGGACCGTGGGCCTACCCTATCGCTGCCTGGCATCGGTGACCTGTTGGCGCGCAGCCGCGGTCAGCGCTTGCTGATCGGTGCTGGCGTCAGCGTCCTGCTGCTCACCGTGTTGCTCGCGATCATGTGGCTGCTCGGCTCCCTACTCTGACGCGGGCTGTCTCGCTCGACCTGTAGCTTCACGCCGGGAGGCGGGCGGAAGGGGTCGGCAAATGAGGAGGACAAGACGGTGGACCGGGCCAGCTCGAGTATCTCCATCAAGGCGCCGGTGGACCGAGTGCTGGCCGTCATCGGCGACTTCGGTGACTACCCGTCCTGGAGCAGCGAGGTCAAGAGCGCCGAGATCATCGCTACCGATGCCCAGGGCCGCGGGACCGAGGTGACCTTCGTCGTGGACGCCGGGGTGGTGCAGGACACCTACACGCTCGCGTATGACTGGTCGGCGCCAGGCAGGCTCTCCTGGCGGCTGCTCGAGGCGCAGATGCAGAAGGCGCAGGAGGGCGCCTACACCCTGCACGCCGATGGGGACAGCACGAAAGTGATCTATGAACTTGCCGTGGACCTGGCGATCCCCATGCTTGGCCTGCTCAAGCGCAAGGCCGAGAAGATGATCATAAATACCGCCTTGAAGGGCCTGAAGGCGCGGGTTGAGCAGCCTTGAGCGGTCCTGGTTCCCGGTAGGCTGCGTCTTCACGTCGGCTCTCGCGCTGGCGGGAAGACGGAGGTTCGCGCTGGTGCGGGTCGTGTTGTTCACCGGCAAGGGCGGTGTCGGCAAGACCACCCTGGCCGCTGCCACCGCAGCGCTCAGCGCTGCGAACGGTCGCAAGACCCTTGTCGTGTCCACCGATCCCGCGCATTCCCTCGCCGACGCGCTGGCGATCGAGGTTGGCGCCGAGCCGACCGACGTCGAGGGTGCTCTGCAGGCCATGCAGGTCGACACCCAGCGGGCCTTTGAGCGCTCGTGGCGGGAGATCCGGGGCTACCTGCTCACCCTCCTGGATATCCACGGCGTGGACCCTGTCGAGGCGAGCGAACTGACGGTACTGCCCGGCGCCGAGGAGGTTCTGGCGTTGCTCGCGGTGCGCGACGCGGCCCGCTCCGGCAACTACGATCTGTTGTGCGTTGACTGCGCGCCGACGGCGGAGACGTTGCGGTTGCTGCGGTTACCTGAGGTCTTGAGCTGGTGGCTGACCCGGCTCTACCCTGGGGAGCGGCGACTGGTCCGTTCGATGCGTCCGCTGCTGGGGCGGGTCTCCCGGCTCCCCGTTCCCCCCGATGACGTGTTCGAGGCGATCGCTTCGCTGCATGCCGAGTTGGCCGATGTTCGCGCGCTTCTGACCGACCCGGCCAGCGCTTCGGTGCGGTTGGTGCTCACCCCCGAACAGGTGGTGCTCGCCGAGGCACGGCGCACGCTGACTGCGCTGTCGTTGCATGGCTACCGGGTGGACGGCGTGCTGGCCAACCGGATCTTCCCTGCCGGCTCCGACCCGTGGCGCGGGTCGTGGGCTGCGGCGCAGGCGCGGCAGCTTGAACAGATCCGGACCAGTTTCGGCCCGTTGCCGCTGTGGCAGGTCCCCTACGGGGCGGCCGAGCCGGTGGGGCTGGCCGCCCTGACCGAGCTGGGGCGCGCCGCCTATGCCGACGATGACGTCGCGGCGCTACCCAGCGGTCGGGCGCCGTTGACGGTGGGCCGGACGACCGATGGCTTTTCGCTGAACCTCGCGTTGCCGTTCGCCACCCGAGGCGAACTCGACCTGGCCCGCCACGGCGACGAACTGGTGGTCACCGTCGGTGCGCAGCGCCGGCTGCTGACCCTTCCAAGCGCGCTGCGCCGGTGCAAGGTAGAGGGGGCGCGCCTGGTGGGCGGTGATCTGGTGGTGCGTTTCGTGCCCGACCCTGAGCTGTGGATGCGCCCATGAGCACCTCCCCGGTCGCCGAGGAGGCCGCCAAGCTCGTCGAGGCCCTCCAGGAGTGGTTTTTGGGGGCCACGCAGGGGCTGCCCGTTGCCAGCGGTGGCACCGAATGCCAGCTCTGCCCGCTGTGCAGGTTGCTGGCCCTGGCGCGCACCACCAGGCCCGACGTCGTCGCGCACCTGACGCTGGCGGGTGCGGAGTTGGCGGCTGCCGTTCGCGCCTCGCTCGCCGGCCCCGAACGAGATGCCCGTCCGGGCCATGGCGTCGAGCACATCGATATCGGGGACTGAGCACGGATGGCTCCAACACTCACGATCGGTGTCGACGTCGGGGGCACCAAGGTGGCCGCCGGCCTGGTCAACGAGCAGGGAAGCGTGCTCGCCAGCCGCAGCCGGCTGACCCCCTCCACCTCGCCGACCATGGTGGTGGAGGTGGTCGCCCAGATCGTCGCGGAGCTTCGGGATATGGGCAGCGCCGACGGTGCTGCGGTCGAAGCCGTTGGGCTCGGAGCGGCCGGTTTCGTCGATGCGGGTCGCTCGACTGTGCTGTTCGCCCCGAATCTCGCCTGGCGCAACGAGCCGTTGCGTTCCCTGCTGGCCGAGCGGGTCGGGCTCCCGGTCGTCGTCGAGAACGACGCCAACGCGATGGCCTGGGGGGAGTACCGGTTCGGTGCCGGCCAGGGGGTGGACGACCTGGTGTGCCTGACTGTGGGGACCGGGATCGGGGGTGGCCTGGTGCTCGGCGGCATGCTGCGCCGCGGGGCATTCGGCATCGGCGCCGAGGTGGGTCACCTGCGGGTGGTGCCGTCAGGTCGGCGCTGCGGTTGCGGCAATCGGGGCTGCTGGGAGCAGTACTGCTCCGGGCGGGCCTTGCTCAGGGAGGCGCGGGACCTGGCAGTCATCTCCCCGGCCGCGGCCGGGCGCATGTTGGAGTTGGCCGACGACGAGGTGGACAACATCACCGGGCAGATCGTCACCCGCGCCGGACAGGAGGGCGATCGCGGCGCGCTCGACTGCTTTGCGCAAATCGGTGGCTGGTTGGGACAGGGGCTGGCCGATCTTGCCGCATTGCTGGACCCGGCCAGGTTCGTCATCGGCGGCGGCGTCATCGAGGCGGGCGAGTTGCTACTGGGCCCGGCCCGCCGGGCCTTCGAGCAGGCATTAACCGGGCACGGCCACCGCCCGGTGGCCGAAGTCGTTGCGGCCCAGCTGGGCCCCTCGGCCGGCGTCGTCGGGGCCGCTGATCTGGCCCGGCGCCGCTGAGAGTTAGACGACTGCCCCGTCGTCGTTGTCGCCAGGTCGGGGCCCATCACGCATTCTCGCCACCAGTGTGGCGATGCCCCCGGCGATCAGCACCGCGCCGACCAGATCGGCGATGCCGGTATCGGTGAACAACCCGAATACCGGAGCAAGCAGGCACAGAACCCCGGCCGCGATCGCGACGACCGCTGCACGCGTCATCGGATGTACGGGTGGCACCGGCTCGGCCGGCGGCGGCTCGTAATGGTTGTCGTCCCCGGCGAATGGATCCTCCCCCCGCTGGCGCTCGCCGTCGCCCAACACGCTGTCATAGAGCAGGCCACCCGGGTCGAGCAGCCCCGGCTCTTCCCTAGGTGGGCGCACCACTCGCGCCTGGCGAGGGCGCTCCTTTTGGGGAGCGGGCGAGGGGGCCGGGCCGTCCAGGTCCTCGTCCCCCGGCCACCCGGTGGGCGCCGTCCCTGGCCCGTCGAAGCCCGCGACGATGGCGGCGAACGCCTCATCGTCCGGGGTGGACGGCGGACCCGGCGGGCCGAGTCGGCCGCTGATCAGCGCGCGTGCTTCCTGGCGGCGGCCCCCATCGACGAACAGTTGATCCAACGGGCGGCGCGGCGGGCGCCGTTCCAGGTAGCCGCCCTGGGCACCCACGGACGGGGCGGCGTAGGCGGCGACGCCAGCGACGGCGAGATCGCTGAGCAACTCATCGGCAAGCCGCGGATCGCACTCACCGAGGGCTACCCAGCCGGCGGCAGCCGATAGCCCGTTGCCGCGACCTCCGGCCGGGGCGCCGGCGCTCACGGCTAGGCCTCCACTTCGCAGTGCGCTCGGATGAACTCGACCGACTGCTCGAAAATCGCTGGTGCGTCGTGGTCGAGGGTGGCCACGTGGTAGCTGCCCGTTAGCAGCCGTTCGGTGACGGTGGTGCCGGTCGCCCCGCTGGTCAGCAGCACCATGCTGGATGCTGGGACGACGTGGTCGGTTTCGGAACGGAACGCCAGGATGGGGGCGCGGATGGCAGCGAGGTCGGCGCGTACGGCCGCCCACAGCTTCGGCATCGACACCGCTGCTCGAAGCGGCAGTCGGTGGTAGGCCCCCTCGTCGACACCGGGCTTTTTGATGTCGTTGCCGATCGGTGGGAACGACGAGAGGAACCGGGAGAACAGCGGCAACAACACCGCCCGCCGATCCTCGGTGTTCAGTGAGGGGTTCACCACGATGACGCCTGACACATCGTGGGGGCGGACCTCGGCGAGGCGAAGGGCCAAGGTTGCGCCCATCGAAAGCCCGCAGACGAAGACTTCCTTGCAGCGGCCGCTCAGCTCGTCCAATGCTCGTTCGACCGCGAGGTACCAGTCCTCCCATGTGGTGCCGTTCAGGTCCTGCCAGCGGGTGCCATGGCCTGGGAGCAGGGGAAGTCGGACCGTCATCCCCGCGGCGGCGAGGTGTTCTGCCCACGGACGCATGCTGACGGGGCTCCCGGTGAAGCCGTGTAGGACGAGTACGCCGGTGGGTGAGCCGTTCGCGGCGAACGGGTCGGCGCCGGGGAGCACGGACATCGAGCGACCTCCGGGGACGCGTCGGTGTGGGAGCCGAACGGGCAGGTGGACGTCTGATCGTGGCACGGACCGTAGCGACAAGCATCTGGTGGGGGCGCGTAGCGCTGCGGCCCGTAACCGGGTGATCTTGATATTAGGGCCCTGGACTGGCTTCCGCGCTGCTGCGTAGGCTGAAGGCTTCGACGGGTGGGGAGGTGTCGGGTGTTCTATTGGGTGGTCAAGGCGATCCTGACGCCCATCTTGCGCCTGCTGTTCCGGCCCTGGGTGGAGGGGCTGGAGAACGTGCCTGCCGAGGGCGCCGCCATCCTGGCTGGGAATCACAACTCGTTTCTTGACAACCTGATTCTGCCGCTGGTCGTCCCGCGTCGGGTGACGTTCCTGGCCAAGAGCGATTACTTCAACGGACGCGGGTTCAAGGGCCGGCTTCAGGCGGCGTTCTTCCGGGGCGTCGGCCAGCTCCCGGTCGACCGCTCAGGGGGTAATGCGAGCCTCGCCGCCCTGGAGACCGGCAAGAGGGTCCTTGCGCAGGGCAAGCTGCTCGGCATCTACCCGGAAGGGACCCGATCACCTGACGGCCGCCTTTACCGTGGAAAGACGGGGGTGGCCCGAATGGCGCTGGAGGCCGGCGTTCCGGTCCTGCCGTGCGCGATGATCGGCATGTTCGAGGTTCAGCCGCCGGGGACTCTCATCCCGCGCATCAAGCGGGTGGGGATCCGGATCGGTGCGCCGCTGGATTTCTCGCGATATCAGGGCATGACCGGTGATCGGTTCGTCCTGCGTTCGATCACCGATGAGATCATGTACGAGTTGATGCTGGCTTCTGGGCAGGAATACGTTGACCACTACGCGGCCAAGACGAAGGCGGAGCTGGCAGCGAGGGCGACTACCGAGGCGCCGTTGGTCAGTGAGGCGGCCGCGCCGGAGCGTCCAGCGGCCTAGGGCCGCCGAGCTATGCCCACCCCTTGGCTCGCTCAACGCCTTCGCGCCAGCGGGCGTGCCGCCCGTCGCCTCGGGTATTGGGGCTGGCCGCGAACTCGCGGTCCAGCGTCCACGTCGCGCGCAGCGCGGCCGTGTCCGGCCACAGCTCGAGGGCCAGGCCGGCGAGGAATGCCGCGCCAAGGCCCGTCGTGTCCAGCACGCGCGGCCGGCGGACGGGTACTCCCAGCTGGTCGGCCTGCAGCTGGCAGAGCAGGTCGTTAGCCGCGGCGCCGCCATCGACGGTGAGCGCCGGCATGGTGAGCGGCAGCACGTCGACGATGTCGCGGACCTCGAAGGCGATGGCCTCCAAGGTGGCGCGGGCAAGGTGCGCCCCGGTGCTGCCCCGGGTGAGGCCGAAGATGGCTCCCCGGGCGGTGGCATCCCAGTCAGGGGCGCCGAGACCGGTGAGGGCAGGAACGAAGACCACCCCGCCGCTGTCCGGAACGCTGGCGGCCAATTCCTCAACGCTGGAACTGGTCGGGATGAGGGCTAGCCCATCGCGTAGCCACTGCACGGCGGCGCCGGTGACAAAGATGGCTCCTTCCAGGGCATAGGTGGTGACCCCCCCGATGCGCCAGGCGACCGTGGTCAGCAGACCGGCGTCCGAGGTTCGTGGGGTGGTGCCGGTGTTCACCAGCAAGAAGGACCCGGTTCCGTAAGTGCATTTCGACTCCCCGGGCGTGAAGCACGCCTGTCCGAACAGGGCACTTTGCTGATCACCTGCGATGCCGGCTATCGGCAGGTCAAGTCCGAGGAAGGCCCCCGGATCGGTGGTGCCGCACACGCCGGAGGAGTCGACGACCTCGGGCAGCGCGGCCAGTGGCACCCCGAACAGATCACACATCTCGCTCGACCACGCCCCGCGCCGGATGTCGAACAGCAACGTGCGACTGGCATGGGAGGGGTCGGTGACATGCCGTGCACCCGCCGTGAGGCGCGCCACCACGTAGGAATCGACTGTGCCGATGGCGATCTCGCCCGACCGGACACCAGCCCACGTCCCGGGCTCCTCCGCGGCGAGCCAGCGAAGTTTCGTGCCACTGAAGTAGGGATCCAGCCGTAACCCCGTCGTGGCGCTCACTAGTGCTTCGCTGCCGGCTGACCGTAGTTCGGCGCACAGCTCGGCGCTGCGGCGGTCCTGCCACACGATTGCCGGGCGGGGCGCTGATAGGTCCGAGCGCCGCCACAGCACGACGGTTTCCCGCTGGCCCGTGACGCCAACAGCGACCGGCGGGGTGGCCGCTTCGGCGACGGCCTGCGCGGCCGCGGCCAGTAACGCCGCCCAGATCTGCTCGGGTTCGTGCTCCACCCAGCCCGGCCGTGGGTAGTGCTGCGCGAACTCGCGATACCCGCGGGCCGAGACGCTGCCGTCGATCTCGACCGCGAGGGCGGTCACCCCGGTTGTTCCCGCGTCGAGGGCCAGAACGCTCACAGCGTCGGACCCTAGTGGGGACCGGGTACGCGGGTGGGCAGGATGGGTCAGTGCCCCGCTACGTGTACGACACCGAGTTCATCGAGGACGGCCGGACGATCGATCTGGTGTCGATCGCTGTCGTGAGCGAGGACGGAACGCGCGAGTTCTACGCGATCTCGACGGAGTTCGATCCGGCAAAGGCGATTCCCTGGGTGCGTGATCACGTGCTCGCTAAGCTGCCGTCGCCCTCGTCTTCTGCGTATCGAAGCCGGGCACAGATCCGCGAGCAGCTGCTGACCTTTCTCACCGCCGAGCCGGGCGAGCCGGAGCTGTGGGCCTGGTACGCCGCCTACGACCATGTGGCGTTGTGCCAGCTGTGGGGGGCGATGAGGGCCCTTCCCCGGGCGTTGCCGCGGTTCACCCGCGATTTGCGGCAGCGATGGGAGGATGTGGGCTGCCCGGAACTGCCGCCGGAACCGAGCGGTGCTCACGACGCCCTGATCGATACCAGGCACAACCTGGCCCGGTGGGTGGTGATCCAAGCGCACTGGCCCCCTGCTGCTGGCTAGTCTGCGCGCCATGCGGATCGGCGTGCTCACCGGCGGAGGCGACTGCCCTGGTCTCAACGCGGTCATCCGCGCGGTGGTCCGTAAGGGCAGCGATGTGTACGGCCACACCTTCGTCGGGTTCCGAGATGGATGGCGTGGCCCGCTGGAGGGACTTACCCAACCCCTGGATGTTCCCTCAGTCCGGGGGATCCTGCCGCGCGGCGGCACCATCTTGGGTTCCAGCCGTACGAATCCGTTCCGGGAGCAGGACGGCGAGCAGCGGATTGCCGCCACCGTCCGCGAACTCGGGGTCGACGCGCTCATCGCCATCGGCGGCGAAGACACCCTTGGGGTCGCCACGCGTCTCACCGCCATTGGCACGGTGCCAGTCGTCGGGGTGCCCAAGACGATCGACAATGACTTGGGCGCCACCGACTACACGTTCGGGTTCGATACGGCCGTTCACGTTGCCACCGAGGCGATTGACCGCTTGCACACCACCGCCGAGTCGCACCACCGGGTTCTGATCGTGGAGGTGATGGGCCGGAACGCCGGCTGGATCGCGCTGCACGCGGGTATCGCGGGAGGCGCGAACGTGATTCTCATTCCCGAGCGCCCGTTTGACATCGACGCAGTGTGTGCCCACATCGAGCATCGGTTCGCCTCCCATTACGCCCCGATAGTTGTCGTGGCAGAGGGCGCGGTCCCGATCGAGGGCACGTGCGCCACGGCACCGGGGGAGCTGGACTCGTTCGGGCATCAGCGGTTGGGCGGCATTGGCGCGATGCTGGAACGTGAGATCAGCGCGCGCACCGGCAAGGAGGCCAGGGCGACCGTTTTGGGACATGTCCAGCGTGGCGGGTCACCCTCACCGTTCGACCGCTGGCTGGCGACCCGTTTCGGGTTGCACGCGGTCGACGCTGTCAACGATCGCGACTTCGGCGTGATGGTTGCCCTGCAAGGCACGGCCATCGTGCGGGTCCCGCTCGCCCGGGCCACCGAGCAGCTCAAGACGGTCACGCCGGAGCTCTACGCCGAAGCCGAGGTCTTCTTCGGTTGAGGTTGCGCCGTTCATGGCGGTGGGCGTGGGAGACTGACGGTTGCCCGACATCGCAACTCCTACAGGAGGCCTCGTGACCACCGCGACCCCCACCCGCAACGCCCCCGTCGCCGTGACCGCGTTGCTGGTGCTGGCTGGTGTGGCACTTGTCATCATCGGCGTTGTCTACCTGGCCGACACCGCGAACGCGCTGCCGGCGTTCTTCCCTGGCCACCAGGCCGGCAGCGCCCATCATCACAGCAAGCACGCCGTAGCATCGTTTGTGGTCGCCGCCCTGTGCTGGGTGGGGGCGTGGTTTAGCACCGGCCGTCGTACTTCCTGAGCCGCCCGTAGGCTCATCTCATGTTGGACTGGCGGGAAAGGTACGCGGCGCAGCAGCCACGCTGGCCGGATCCCGATGCACTCGGCCGCGTGGAAAGGGAGCTGGCCGCCCTCCCCCCTTTGGTCGTCCCTCGCGAGGTGGATGCCCTTCGGGGCAAGCTGGCTGCGGTCGCCCGCGGCGAGGCCTTCTTGCTGCAGGGCGGTGACTGCGCGGAAACGTTCGCCGCAAATACCGCCGACGCGGTCCGGGATAAGGTACGCACCCTGCTCGCGATGGCGGTGGTGTTGACATACGGCGCCAGCATGCCGGTTGTCAAGGTGGGTCGCTGGGCCGGCCAGTACGCCAAGCCGCGCAGCGTGGAGCTGGACGGGGCCGGCCTCCCTTCCTACCGCGGTGATGCCGTGAACGGCCTGGATGCCGCGCAGCGGACCCCCGACCCGGGACGGCTGCTCACCGCCTACCATGCATCTGCGGTCACCTTGAACCTGCTGCGGGCGTTGGCGGGAGGCGGCGACGCCGATCTGCGCGCGGTCCATGACTGGAACAAGGACTTTGTGCGGCGCAGTCCGGCTGGCAGGCGCTATGAGCGGCTAGCTCGCGACATCGATCGGGCGCTGGCCTTCATGCGCGCCTGCGGGGTCGACGACGGTGCCGTGCACGGCGTCGAGCTCTACGCGAGCCACGAGCTGCTCCTCCTGCCCTACGAGAATGCCTTGACCCGTGACGGTTACGACCTTTCGGCGCACCTGGTTTGGATTGGGGAACGCACCCGTGGCCTGGCGGACGCTCACGTCGCGTTCGCGACGGACCTTGCCAACCCGGTGGGGGTGAAGCTGGGCCCGGCGAGCACACCGGATGAGGCCCTCGCGCTGGCGGATCGTCTTGACCCGCAGCATGTTCCGGGCCGGCTTACCTTCATCACCCGGTTAGGCGCCAGGCACGTGATGGATGCGTTACCCCCGATCGTCGACAAGGTCCGCGCGTCCGGTCATCCGGTCGTGTGGGCGTGCGACCCCATGCACGGCAATACCCGAACCTCGGGCGGCGGGGTGAAGACCCGCCATTTCGACGACGTGCTCGCGGAGGTGCGCGGCTTTTTCGCGGTTCATCGCGATGTGGGGACCCATCCGGGAGGGCTGCATATCGAGCTGACCGGCGAGGACGTCACCGAATGTCTGGGCGGCGGGTCGAACATCGTCGAGTCCGACCTCGCCGAACGTTATGAGACAGCCTGTGATCCGCGGCTGAACATCGGTCAGGCCCTGGAGCTGGCATTCCTGGTGGCGGAGATGCTGCAGGGGTGAGCCGGCAGAGGGATACACCGCTGGCCGTTGCTGGCCTTGACCCCACCCGCGAGCACTGCGCCCAGCAGACCGCCGAGCAGCACCGCGAGCAGGATGGCGAGTCCGATCAGCAACGGCGAGAGTAATGGAGTGCGCTCGTTGCCTCGTTCGATCTCCCGCCGGATCTGCTCGGCGCTGGGCAAGAGCTCAGTGGCGCGGGCGGCGCTGCGTTGGAGCAGTGGGGCGCGGTCGTTATCGCTCAGCTGCAGGACTGGTAGGGCCGAGAGCATCGCCGCCCCCCGGGTCTGCGCGTCGAGGACGCCGGCGCACACGGCGCACCCGGCGACGTGGCGGCGCAGTGCTGCGAACCGGCCACCGGCCGCGGCGGTGCCGTCGGCAAGTTGACCGAGATCACCGACGGCCACGTCGTGGCCGGCCAGCGACACCGGCGCGGAATTGTCCAGCTGCGCGATCAGCGCGAGGCGGGCCAGTGCCAGGCTGCGGGCGGTCTCCAGTGGCTCGAGGTCGAGGGCCACTGATGCCTGCGGCAGGGTGAGGCCATAGGAATCGCGGATCAATGCCGCGCATCGCTGGGTGTCGGGGAGCAGGTCCAAGGCGGCCTGCACGGCGTCGCTTTGGGCGCTGGCATGGGCGAGCCCGGGACTCGCGGCGTCCACCTCGTTCGGCGCGGGGCCATGGCGTCCGTTTCGTTGCCGAATGGCCAGCAGCCGGCCGCGGGCGAACAGGCCGCCCACGAGGTCGCCGACTGACTCGGGTCGGCGTACCAGAGCCTCAACCAGCTCGGCGGAACTTTCTTCGGCAAGTTGCGTCGCCTCATCTGCGGTGCAGCCCAGCCGGCGCCCAAGGTCGTGCAACCGATCGGCGTGTGTCCGGGTAATGTTCGACACCTCTGCCGCGCTGACCAACGCCCTGACCACGATGCCCCCTTCCGCGGCAACGTCACCGGCAGCGGGTTTAGCCTACCGGCGGTTAGGTTCTGGGTTGTGGAACACAACCCGATGGTGGATTTGCGCAGCGACACGGTCACCGCGCCCACCCCCGCCATGCGCGCTGCGATGGCGTCGGCGCCCGTCGGTGACGATGTCTACGCCGAGGACCCCACCGTGCAGGCGCTCGAGGCGAAGGTTGCCGACCTGCTCGGCCACGAAGCCGGCCTGTTCGTGGTCTCTGGCTCGCTGGGTAACCAGTTGGGGTTGCGCGTCGCGTGCCCCCCCGCAGGTGAGCTGCTGTGCGACGAGGGGGCGCACGTGGTCACCTACGAGTTGGGGGCGGCTGCGGCGCTGGCGGGGATCACGACCCGGACCTTCGGCTCGTCGTCAGGTGTCCCAGACCCGATGACTATCGCGGCAATGGTCCGGCCGGAGGGGTACGGGACGGTGGCGACCTACGCGGTCGCGCTCGAGCAAACCCACAACCGGGCCGGCGGAGTCGTGCTTCCGATCGGCGTGCTTGGGCAGATTAGGGATCAGACGCAGTCCCGTGGATTACGCGTGCACCTGGACGGGGCGCGGCTGTGGAACGCCTGCATCTCGACGGGGCTTGCCCCGGCCGCCTACGGGCGGTTGGCCGACACCGTCAGCGTGTGCCTGTCCAAGGGGCTCGGTGCTCCGATCGGGTCGGTGTTGGTGGGAAGTGGTTCGGCGATCGCCGAGGCAAGGGTGTGGCGCAAGCGGCTGGGGGGCGGCTGGCGCCAGGCTGGGGTGCTTGCCGCTGGCGGTTTGTTCGCGCTGGAGCACCACCTGCACCGCCTGGCCGATGACCATGCCCGGGCCCGGCGCCTGGCCGACGCGCTGCAATTACCTGTTCCCGATACCAACATCGTTCCGGTGCCCGTCACGGATCCGGCTGCGACCATGCAAGCCTGCCGCGCGGCCGGTGTGCGCATTGGCATGTTGGCGCCGGGCATGCTGCGGGCGGTGACCCATCTTGACGTGGACGACGCCGGAATCGAACGGGCGATCCGGGTGCTCGCCCCGTGGCTGGGCCGCCCTTGAGGCTGCGTCGGGTGCGGCTGGGTCGGGTGCGGCTGGGCCGGCTAGCGTCCGGCTGTCACGGCCGCCACGGCCGCCGCGAGTGCGGCCAGGTCCTCGCCGAACAGGGCCTGCGGGCCGTCGCATAGGGCCGCCTCCGGGTGGGGGTGCACATCGACGATCACGCCGTCGGCGCCGGCGGCGATGCCGGCCCTGGCCAGTGGTACGACGAGGTCACGGCGGCCGGCCGCGTGCGAGGGGTCCACGATTACCGGCAGGTGGGACATCGCGTGGATCATGGGAACCGCCGAGATGTCGAGCATGTTGCGAATGGCGGGCTCGAAGGAGCGCACGCCGCGCTCGCATAACACGATGTCGAGGTTGCCGCGTTGGGCGACGTACTCGGCGGCCATCAGCCATTCTTCGTAGGTTGCCGTCAGGCCGCGTTTGAGCAGGACCGGCCGGCCGGCCGCCCCTACGGCTTGCAGCAGGCCGAAGTTCTGGGCGTTGCGGGTTCCGACCTGAAGCATGTCAGCCCACTGGGCGACCAGCGGGACGTCGGCGGCGTCGACGACTTCGGTGACGACTGGAAGACCGGTGGCCTCCCGCGCCTCTGCCAGGATCTCCAACCCGATCGGCCCTAAGCCCTGAAAGGCGTACGGGCTGGTCCGAGGCTTGTAGGCACCCCCGCGCAGCAGAACCGCGCCGGCGTCCTTGGCCATCTGTGCCGCCGCGAGGGTTTGCTCGCGGGTCTCCACGGCGCACGGGCCGGCGATAAAGGCGAAGTGGCCGGGGCCGATGGGCACGCCGCGGACCGTGACCGTCGAGGTGGCGTCGTGGTGGGCTCGGGAAACCAGCTTGTAGGGGGCCGAGATGCGCACAACGTCTGCCACACCGGGCAGCCGGGCCAGGTTCAGGCCGAGGAACAGTTCGATGTCGCCGATCAGGCCGATGATCGTGCGTTCCACCCCGCGCGAGACAAACGCCGAACCCCCGGCTCGTTCCACGGTGACGACGATCGCCTCGACGTCCTCTGGGCGAGCGTGGGCGCTCATTACGACGACCATGGATGCGGCTGCTCTCCTCGGGGATTGCTCGCCGCGAGACTACCCAGAAAGGCTCAAGGAACGATCGGCCGTTGATCGGGCAGCAGGCCACCGGGGATTGGCGGTGCACTGTCGAGCAGGTTCAGGCCGCCGGTGCTCGCGGGGGGCTTGGGCGGGCTGGCCGGGCCCGGTGCAAGCGCCGTAGGTGAGAGCTGGGCTGTGCTTGGCAGGGGGGGTGGCGCGCTGGACCGGAGGGGTGGCAGGGGGAGGGGTGCGGGTGCCCCCTTGGCCGGCCCGGGGACCGCACCGGTCGAGAGCGGGGCAGGCGGGTGCGGTCCGGCGCCCGCCGCCCTGCCGGCACCGGGCAGGGAGGGGGCAGCGGTGCCGGGGGGTGGGACCGGGCCCGGCCCGCCGCTCCCGGTGCTGGGAGAGGCGGAGCCGATCGGCGTGTGCGCTCTGGGCAGGCCGGCCGCCAGGCCCTGGGTGGCGGCCATCATCGCCAGGGCGCGGTTCAGCTGCGGTTGCACGCTGGCGGGCAGGTGCGCGGCCAGTGCCGACAGGGCCGCCGAACTCTGGTGCATTGCCGTCCACAGAAACATCTGGTCAGCGGTGCTGCCGGCGAGCAGCGGGCCGGTGGCCTCGCCCACCTGGCCCTCCAGCGCAGTGAGCAATTGATTGACCCGGCCAGTCGTGGCCGGTGAGGAGTCCAGGCGGGAAAGTTCGGCGATCTCCTGCAGCCGGGCGGCGGCGAATCCCAGGTGCGCCCTGGCGCGGGCGCTGGCTCCCCGCGTCAGGTCCAGCGCTACCGCCTCGGCGGCCGTTTTCACCGCGTAGAACGGCGCCCCTGGGGTGGACCGCTCGGCGGCTATCCCGATGCCGCCGACCCCGATGGCGGTGGCAAGCAGCCCCACCGCGACCGGCAGCAGAGCGTGGGCGACACCGACGCTTGCGGCGGCCCCCCCTGCTCCGGCTGCGCCACTGCTGGTTGCGCTGACCTGGCTCAGCGAGCCCGCGGTCCCGGCCGCGTGCGATCCCGCGGCACGCAGGTCAGCGGCGACGGCGGCCGCGGCGACGACGACAGCTGTCCGGGCCGCGCCATCGAACCGGGGGGCTGGCGCCAACGGCAGTTGTTGCAGCCGCCTCGCGATCAACAGCATGGGTTCGGACTGCTGGTGGACGACGCCTTCCGCGTCGAGGTCGGCCGCGAAGGAGTCCGCGCCGGTGGACCGGCCGTGCCTTAGCATCCCGATACCTCCCGTCGACCACTTGCGCGCGCATCTTGCCACCGTGCCCATCTTGCCACCGTGCCGATCTCGGCACCGTGCTGTCAGCAGGGCAACGAGCCGATCGGGACACTTGACATGGTCATATTGGGCTATTTTCCTGGCTTGCGCTTCAGCCATCCCGGAGCCTGATCAAGGTGGCGATATCGCGACGGTGGGCCTCCTCCCCGCCGGGGGTTTCGATGATCACGGGGACTCCTCGCGTCGCCGGGTGTACGAACAGCTCACCGAACGGGGCGAGTCCGATGCCGCCGGCGCCGATCCGCTCGTGTCGATCCCGGGTCGAGCCAAGCCGGTCCCGGCTGTCGTTCGCGTGGACAAGCGCCAGCCGTCCCTTTCCGACGGCGCGCACCAGCGCGTTCAGGGTGCTGCGCACGCCACCGGCCGCGGCCAGGTCGTGCCCGGCCGAGTAGGCATGGCAGGTATCGAGGCATACCCCCAGCCGGGGGTGAGCTTCGAGAACCGCGAAGTACTCCGCAAGTTCCTCCACCCGCGCCGCGAGGGGTGCCCCGCCGCCCGCGGTGGGTTCCACGAGCAGCCGTGGACCGCTGTCCCCCACCACGTCCAACATCGGTAGCAGCGCCTCCCGAACCTGACGCAACGCGGCCTGGCGCCGATCGCGGGCCACCCCGGAGCCGGCGTGGATCACCACGCCGGAGGCTGCGATTTGGGCGCCTCGGTGAAGGGCATGTCGAACAGCGGCGGCTGATCGCTCCCGCGTGGTTTCGTTTGGGGAGCCCAGGTTCACCAGATACGGAGCATGGATGAACACCGGGATTCGGCCCGCGGCGCAGCCTTCCCGGAAGGCGTGATCATCGCGCGGGCTGCCTACGCTCGGTGCCCAGCCTCGAGGATTCGACACGAACACCTGCACCGCTTGGGCGCCGACCACGCCGGCGTAGCGCAGGGCCCCGCGCGAGAGGCCGCCCGCAGTGGGGGCGTGCACGCCGATCGGGGAGGGGCGACGCGGTGGCACGACCGCAGAGGTTAGCCGGACACCTCAGTCCACGTAGATGGTGACCGAGCTCCCTGGTTTGATCTTGGTTCCTGCCTCGGGGGTCTGCGCGAAGACTCCGTTGCCGCCGCCGAGCAGATCAAACTCGTTGACCTTCAGTCCCGCCTTGTCCAGGAGCGACCTGGCATCGTCGGCCTTCTTGCCCCTTAGGTGGGGTACCGCGACCAGTTGTGGGCCCTTGCTGATGACCAAGGCGATGGTGTCGCCGTGATGGGCGCCTTGGCCGCCGGGCGGGTCCTGACCGATCACCGTTCCCGCCGCTGTCGCGTCGGAGAATGCTTCACTCGTGGTCACCTGCAGGCCCAGGCCCCGCAGGGTGCCGACGGCCTCGCCGCTTGGCTTGTTCGTCTCGGTCGGGATCGTGACCGGCGTCGGTCCGTCGCTGACGGTCATTGCCACTGCGCTGTCGTGCCGCAGTGTGCTACCGGGCGCGGGGGTGGCGGCAAGAATCTGACCGGCGGGGTGAGCATCGTCGTAGACATGAGTCAGGCTGCCGACGGTCAATCCCGCTGCCGCCAGCGCGGCTCGGGCTCCCTGCAGCGGGCGCCCAGCAAGGGAGGGCACCAGACGAAGGAGGACACCGCTGGACTGGTGGATGACGACCGTTCCGCCTCGCTCCAACCGCGCCCCCGCCACGGGTTTCGTGCTCACCACCATCCGGCTGGCACCGTGTCCGAGTAGACGGGAGACCCATCCCTGCCCACCAGGTGGGCATCCTTGAGCCGCTGCTCGGCGCTCATCGGGGCCACCCCGACGACGCTGGGAACTCGGACATAGCGGCCGCTTCCAAGCCACCAACCGGTCACCCCCGCACCGATGGACAGCACCAGCAAGATCAGTACCGCGATCAACCACCGGCGCGAGCGGCGCCGGGCCGGCCGCGGGGCTGTGTCGTGCCTCGCGCGCCCGGACCGGGACGGTGTCACCGTGGCCGGTGGGGGCCGAATGGCATGGGTCGGGTGCTCGGTGAGCGGGAGCGCCACGGTGTCTGTCGCTTCGCGGTTGCGGGGGGTGAGCGTCCGTCGGACGCTGGCCGCGGCCGCGAGAAACGCGCCAGCATCGACATAGCGCTCCTCCGGCTCCCGCTGGGTCGCCCGGACCACGAGGGTGTCCAGTGCTGCCGGGATGCCTGGCGCGATCAGGGATGGCGGTGGGACGCGCTGATGCACGTGCTGGTAGGCAACGGCCATCGGTGTGTCGGCCGTGTAAGGGACGGCTCCGGTCAGCATTTCCGATAGCACGATCCCGGCGGCGTAGACATCGGTGCGCGCATCGGCGACCCCGCGACTGACCTGTTCTGGGGCGAGATAGGCCACCGTCCCAAGCAGCAGTCCGCCATGCACGGTGAGGGCGCTGGCTTCGATGGCCCTGGCCAGACCGAAGTCGGTGACCTTCACGCAGCCGTCCTGGCCGAGTAGGACGTTCTCCGGTTTGACATCTCGGTGTACGAGTCCTGCGCCGTGCGCGGCGGCGAGAGCCGCGAGCACCGGGACGAGGACCTCAAGTGCTTGGCTCGCTGGCAAGCGGCCACGCTCGGCCAGCACGTCTCGAAGGGTGGGGCCGCGGACCAACTCCATGACCAGGAAGACCACGCGGTCGGCGCCGACACCATCCTGGCCGGCGTCGCTGACCCCCACCACGTGTGGATGGTTGATCCGGGCCGCTGCCTTCGCCTCCCGGCCGAAGCGCGCGACGAAGTCTGGGTCGTGGGCGAGCGCTGGATGCATGACCTTCAGCGCGACCTCCCGCTCCAGGCGGGTGTCCAACGCGACGTACACCGTCGCCATCCCGCCCCGGGCAAGTGGGCGCAGAACCCGGTACCGGCCGTCGAGCAGCCGACCGGCCAGCGCTTCGCTTCGACCCTCAAGCTCGTTCATCGGGTCGGTAGCCAACTGCGCCGGCTCGGCGGTCGGCAGCGCGCGAGTGTATCGGTCCATCACCGCAAGTCTAGGTTGCCGCGGCCCGCACGCCCCGGCGGCGCGCGCAGGGCAAACGTGGGCCAGCAGCCTAACCGAACAACGGCTGCAGCGAGGTGACCCGCTGGACGTATGCCTTGGTGTCGCTGAACATCCCTCGGGCTCGCACGCTTGCCAGCCCCTGGTAGTAGCTGGCGATGGTGTCCGAGACGGTGGCCTGCTCGCGAAGCAGCCTGAGCAGCGTGACGCCGCCACGAATGTTGTCCGCGACGTTGTAGCGATCCAACGCGATGCCGGTGTAATCGGCGAGCCAGCGCGATGTGTATGGCTCCAGCTGCATGACGCCCACGGCATCGGTGCTGCTCACCATCCGCTGGGCAAACCCGGATTCCTGAAAGGCGACCGCGAGGGCTAATGAGGGGTCGACACCCTGACGGCGCGCCTCGGCAAAGATCATCTGCCGGACCGCGGTCGTGCCCGGTTCGTCACGGCTGGCGAGCGTTTCCGCACTGGTACGTATCGCCGTGGCGTACTCGGGCGTGCTGGGCGCCGCGGAAAAGACCCCCTGCGGCTCTGCCGGCAGGGTAAGCCGCTGACCGATGAAGATCATGAGGCTGCCGGAGAGGTGATTGAGCCGGGCGAGGGTGTCGAGGTCGGTGCCCTGCGTTCTGGCAACCCCGGTCAGGGTGTCACCGGGGCGGACCGTGTATGAGCGCCCTGCGTTCGGCCGCGCCTGCGGTTCGGCGGTGGCCGGCACACCGTTGCCGGGAACGTCCAGGCGCTGGCCGACATAGATCCGATCCCCGGACAGGCCGTTTGATCGCTGCAACGCAGCCACCGAGGTGTGGTGTGTCCTGGCCAGCCCCCACAGCGTGTCCCCCGCGTGTACGACATACGGGGACCAGCCCGGGGCGGCGGCGGTGGCGAGAGCGATCAGGGCGGCGGCGGCGGTGAGCAGCCTGGGCAAGCGTGGCATGGAGGAGTCCTCGGCAGGTTGGGGCGGTTACTGGAGTGCATCGTGGGGCGTGTGGGGCAGATGTGACAAGTCGCGCGGCGTGTCGGCTTGACCGAACCCAGCACGCAGACCGGCACCGAGCGCGCCAGCGTAAGGTGCCGCCCCGTGCGGCGTGTGGTGGTCGTCGGCGGCGGCATCGCCGGCGGCAGAGTCTGTGAAGCCCTGCGCCGCAAGGGTTTCGCCGGGTCCTTGGTGCTGGTCGGCGAGGAGGCGCGAGCGCCCTACGATCGACCACCGCTCTCGAAGCAGGTCCTCACGAGCGGCCTGACCGATACGACCTTGCCGCTCGAGCTCCCGGAGGTGGAGATCCGCCGTCCGGTCAACGCGGAGGGGGTGGACGGTTCGGTCTTGCGCACGAGCGCAGGCGAGCTGGGGTTCGACACGCTCGTCGTGGCAACCGGGGCAACCCCGGTTCGCCTTCCCGGCGACGGGGCGTTGACGCTTCGCACCATCGACGACGCACTCGCGCTGCGGGACCGTCTTCGGCCAGGGCTGCGGTTGATCATCGTTGGCGCCGGATGGATTGGCGCCGAAGTCGCCACAGCGGCCGCGACGGCTGGCTGCCAGGTGACGGTTATCGATCTGGACCCGGTGCCCTTGGCAGTGGCACTCGGCGCCCAGGTGGCGGCCGTGCTGCTGCCCTGGTGGCGCGCGGCCGGTGTCGGGCTTGAGTTGGGCGTTGGCGTGCGGGAGGCGGACGCCGACCGCGTCGCGCTCAGCGACGGCCGCGTCCTCGCCGCGGACCTGGTCCTGGTCGCGGTAGGCGTCCGGCCCGCCACCGGATGGCTCGCAGGCTCCGGGGTGGATCTTGATCGTGGTGTGGTCACCGACGGCCAGTGCCGCTCGGTAAGCCGGGGCGATGTGTTCGCCGTCGGTGACGCGGCCGCCTGGCATTCCCGGCGGTATGGCCGCCTCATGCGCCTCCAACACTGGGACGACGCGTTGCGCGCGCCCGAAACCGTCGCTGCGTTGCTTACCGGCGATCACGACGCCGTGCATGATCCGGTTCCGTATATTTGGTCCGATCAATTCGGCCGCACCATTGCGCTGGCCGGGCACCACGACCAGAGCGACCGGCTGATCTGGCGGGGTGCAGTCCGCCCCGATGACTGGACTGCGTGCTGGGTGGACGCCGCGGGGCGACTGCGCGCGCTGGCCACCGTCGGGCGGCCGCGTGATCTCGTGGCCGGCCGGCGGCGTATCCACACCGCGCTTCCTTGCGACCTGGCGACCCTCGCGCTGGAACAGCCTACGCTGAAGGACGCATGAACCGGCCTGTCGCCCTTGGTTTCCTGGGTGCTGGGATGATTGCACGCGGCTCGCTGGCGAGGGCGGTCGCCTCGCTGCCGGACGTCCGGTTGGCCGCCGTCGCTGCCCGCGATGTGCGCCGCGCTGAAGCGCTCGGCCCGGATCGCGCGTACGGCTCTTATGAGGCCCTCCTCGGTGACGACGACGTAGAGGCCGTCTACGTGGCGCTCGCCAACGACGCGCATTTTTTCTGGGGGCGCGCCGCTCTCCGTGCTGGAAAGCACGTGCTGTGCGAAAAACCGCTCGCGTTGAATGTGCCGCAGGTGGAGCTGCTGCAGGCCGAGGCCAAGGCCGCAGGCCGGCTCCTGGTGGAGGCTTCCTGGTATCAGTGGCATCCGCGGACGGCTCGAGCACGCGACCTGCTTGCCACCGGTGCCATCGGGGCGGTACACCACGTCGAGAGCGGGTTCAGCTTTCGCGGCGTCACGGCTGGCAACTACCGCTTGGAGCCGGAAAAGGGCGGCGGGGCCGCCTACGATGTCGGTTGTTACCCGGTGTCCGCGGTGCTGTGGTCGGCGCCGCCCGTGCAGCTGGTGGCCGCCCGTTCCCGCCTCGGTCCGAGCGGGGTGGACCTGGCCTCCGATCTGGTGCTGGACCTAGCCGGTGGCGGAGCGGCAGTCGTGCACTGCTCGATCGATGAGCTGGACCGGCAGTGGCTTCGCATTACCGGGAGCGGCGGTGAGATTGAGCTGGCCGGCCCTTCGTTCACGTCGCATCGCGCCGCCTGCGAGCTACTGCTCTCCGGCGGGCGCGCCACCGTGCGCGAGGGGTTCGCCCCTTGCGATCCTTACGCGCTGATGCTCGCCTCATTTGGCGCGGCAGTGCGTGGTGAGCAGGCTTGGCTTGTGCCGCTGGACCAGTCCCGGGGCTGCGCGGCGGTCCTGCAGTCGGCGCGCGCCTCCGCGGACGCCGTCGGCCAACCGGTTCCCCTCCCGTAGGCTCGGGTGCCGTGAACGCCCCGGAGTTCCTTGCCGTCCCGGACCTCGCGGTCCAGCTGGGAAGCGATGTCCTGCAGGTCCACCAACTACTGCGCGACGGCCGGCTGCTCGCGCTGCGCGGAGCCGACGGGGTGCTGCGCATACCGGCGGACTTCGTACAAGATGGCCACGTCGTGAAGGGCCTTTCTGGGGTACTGACGCTGCTGCGGGACAACCGTTATGACGATGCTGCCGCGGTAGGTTGGCTGTTCACCGAGGACGACACGCTGCCAGGGACTCCGGTGGAGGCGCTACGCGAGAACCGCGGCACCGAGGTAAAGCGCCGCGCGCAGGCGCTGGCCTGATCGCGTGAGGGCGTTCTACCTATTGATACTGCTGGCCTGCGTGGCGGCCACCCTCCCGCTTGAGCTGCTGTTACGGACCCGCGTCTACGGCCGGCCGCGGCGTTTGCTGCTGACGCTCACTCCCGTCGTGGCGGTATTCAGCGGATGGGACGTGTATGCGATCGCCGCTCGGCACTGGGCCTATGACCATCGCCAGCTCAGCGGGGTGCGGCTCGGTAACCTGCCCCTCGAGGAATTGCTGTTTTTTGTGATCATTCCGAGTTGCACGATTCTCACCTTTGAGGCGGTCCGGGCCGTGCGGGGTTTGCCGGCAGGCGACGAGTGAGCTACACCTCCCTTTCGGTGCTGGGAGTGGCACTCAGCGTCGCCCTCGACTGGTACGTGCTGCGGACCCGGCTGTTGGCTCGGCGGCTGTTTTGGGTCTCCTACGCGATCGTGTTCGGGTTTCAACTGCTCGTGAACGGGCTTCTGACCGCCAATCGGGTCGTGATTTATAACCCGGTGGACATCGCCGGGGGCGCGACACCGGCCCTGTTCGGGTCCGGCCGCATCGCGTATGCCCCGATTGAGGACGTGCTGTTCGGCTTCGCGCTGGTCGTTCAGTCCCTCGCCTGGTGGGTGTGGTGGGGCCGGCGCGGCCTGGATCGCTAGTGCCTGGCGCGGACAGCGCGGTACAGCCCTGGGCCAGCGACGGCGATACGCGTGGCCCTTGGAACGCTGACGCGCCGGTCTAGGACCTGGTAGTCAGCCGCTTCGATGGCGTCGAGGATGCGGCGGTAGAGAACGAACGCCGTCGCCACACAGTCACGGCTGGTCGGGTCCAGCAGACGTAAGCCCGGCGCTGCCCGCCGGTATACCTCCCGGGCTCGCGCAATCTCGTGGGCAAGAAGCCGCCGGATCGGCCCGTCGACGACACCGTGCCGCAGGTGCTCGCGGGTGATTCCGAACAGCACAAGGCTCTCCTGCGGAAGGTAGATCCTGCCGCGGCGCAGGTCTTCACCGACATCGCGCAGGAAGTTGGTCAGCTGGAAAGCGGTGCCAAGGTCGCGTGCGTAGGGGGCGACAATGTCGTAAGGCACCCCCCGGTGGCCCAGCACCGGAAGCATCTGCAGACCAATGACCGCGGCGCTGCCGTGAACATAGCCAGCCAGGTCATCATGCGTGGCGTACTCAGTGATCATGAGATCCATCTGCATGCTGGCCAGGAACGCCTCAAACAGCGCTATCGGGATCTCATAGGTGCTGATCGTGTCGCGGAGCGCAGCGGTGACCGGGTCATGTGGCACCGCACCGTGCAGGGACTGCTGCCCCCAGTCGGAGAGACGCTCGGCCTTCTCGGCATCGGTGAGCGGCGAGCTCAGGTCATCGACGATCTCATCGGCGTAACGCGCGAAACCGTAGAGGGCGTGGACCGCGGGACGTTTGGCGGGCGGCAGCAACAAGGAGGCGAGATAGTAGGTCTTGCCATGTTCGATATGGAGCCGCCGGCAAGCCTCGTAGGACGCCCGAAGAGCGTCCCCGCGGATGCCGGCGGCAGCTAGCTCGCGCGCGGTCACCCCCCGATTCTCTCAGCCGGCATCGTGGGGTCGGCAATCAGCGGATAGCCGGCGATCGGTAGCGGCGGTCCTCGCCGAGGATGCGTTCGGCAGCTAGCCGCCCGCTGATCAGAACCATCGGGACTCCCACGCCCGGCCGCGTCCCCGAACCCGCGAAGACCACGCCTTCCACGGATGCGGCCAGGTTCGCGGCCCGGAATGGCCCGGTCTGGCGCATGGAATGCGCAGCCGCAAAAGGTGCCCCGGCCTCCATCCCGCGGGCCGCCCAATCGGCCGGCGAGGTGAGGTGCTGCAGCTCGAGGCCCGCCTCAAATCCCGCGTAACCGCGGGCCTCCAGTGTCGCCATGATCTCGTCGCGGTAGCGCGGAGCAAGCTGTGCCCAGTCAAGTCCCGCTCGCAGGTTGGGGGTCGGAAAGAGTACGGAGTAGATCTCGCGCCCGGGAGGTGCGAGTGAGCGATCCGCACGGGTCGGGTTCGTGACCATCAGCGAAGGATCGCTCATCAACTGCTGACGGTTGATCAGCTCGTCGAATACCCCACGCCAGGACCGGCCGAAATGAATGTTGTGGTGGGCGATCTTCGTATAGGCCTGCCGGGATCCAGCGAGCAGCAAGAAACAGGACGGGCTGTACGTTTGCCGTGCCACCCGCCGAGGGGAGGATCCGGTGGGAAGTAGCTGGCGGTATGCCACCGGCAGGTCGGGATTGAGGATGAAGGCGTCGGCAGCGAAGCGTTCGCCAGCCTCGGTGATTGCCGCCACCGCTCGACCGGCCGAGACTTCTATCCGAGACACGTTCGTGTTGTATCGGATATCGACGCCGTGCCGTTCGGCTGCTTGCGCGAGGGCACGGGGAACAGCGTGCATCCCTCCGCGCGGGAAATAGACCCCGGCCACGGAGTCCATGTAGGCGATCACGGCGTAGAGGGCCAGCGCGTCGTGTGGTGATAGCCCGGCATACATGGCTTGAAAGGACAGAACCCGCTGGGTGCGTGGATCATTGAGATATTGACCTACCTTCGGGGCAAGGCGTCGAAAAGCGCCAAGTGCGACGAGGCGAGCGAGGTTTGGGGTGAGCAGGTGGAACGGGGAATCAATATTCCGGTCGATGAAGTCCCGCATCTCATACCGGTAGAGGGCTGAAATAAACTGCACGTATCGGCGGTAGCCGGCGGCCTCCCCCGCGCCGCAGACGCGTTCGACCTCGGCTGCCATCGCGTCGGTGTCGGCGTGTACGTCGAGGGTGGAGGCGTCCGGGAAATGGGCTCTGTACAGCGGCGAGATGGGATCGAGGGTGAGCCAGTCATCGAGCTGCTCGCCCACGCAGGCCAAAGCGTCCGCAATGAGATCGGGCATGGTCAGCACCGTGGGACCAGTGTCGAAGCTATAGCCACCCTCGTGCAGCACACCCGCTCGGCCCCCTGGAACAGCCTCTCGTTCGAGCATGGTGACCCGGCGACCCGCTCCGGCGAGCCGTAAGGCGGCAGACAGCCCCCCCAAGCCGGCGCCGACGATGACGATGTGGTGGGTAGAGCCGCTGATCATCCGCACGCGACGAAGCCTACGGAACGATGCTGCGCTGCAGAGCGGTGAGCGGTGAGCGGTGAGCGGTCCCGTTCTACGCTGCCAGGTATGGGTGCAGAGGTGACTTGGCTTCCGGGGCGCACGCAGACGGTCCGGGAGCTGTTGGCGCGGGGGACCGCCCCCGTTTTCTCCTTCGAGTTCTTCCCGCCGAAGACCGACGAAGGGGAGGCGGCCCTCTGGTTGGCGATTAGGCAATTGGAAGCCCTGCGCCCGGCCTTCGTCAGTGTCACCTATGGCGCTGGTGGCTCCACCCGGGACCGGACGATCCGAGTCACCGAACGGATCGCGAGTGAAACCACGCTGATCCCGGTAGCTCACCTCACCGCGGTGGATCACAGCGTGGCCGACTTGCGGCGAATTGTCGGTCAGTACGCCGGAGTCGGGATTCGCAATATCCTGGCGCTTCGCGGCGATCCGCCCGGGAACCCGCAGGCGCGGTGGGTGGCTCACGCGGAGGGCCTGTCCTACGCCTGCGAGCTGGTCGAGCTGGTGTGCCAGCTTGGGGAGTTCTGCGTAGGTGTCGCCGCCTTCCCGGACAGGCACCCGCGCTCACCGGACCTGGAGCACGACGCGCGCATCCTTGCTAAGAAGGCGTCGGCTGGCGCGGACTACGCGATCACGCAGTTCTTCTTCGACGCCGATGACTACTTCCGGCTCCGGGAGCGCGCGGCCCGCTACGGAGCCGACTTCCCGATCCTTCCCGGGGTCATGCCGGTGACGAGCGTGAGCCAAATCCAGCGGATGGCGGTCCTCTCGGGCGCCGCGTTCCCCGCCTGGTTGGCAGACCGGCTCACTGCGGTGGCTGCTGACGGCGACGCCGTCCGGGAGGTGGGGATCGAGGTTGCCACTGAGCTGTCCTCGCGGCTGCTGGCCGGGGGAGCTCCGGGTATTCATCTGATCACGTTGAATCGCTCGACGTCCTCACGGGCGGTGCACCATAATCTGGTCGGTCAGCCGGTGAGGGCCTCGTCGTCCCCGTCGTCGTAAGCTTCGAACACGCACAGTAGGTGCTCGTCGCGAAGCGGGGATTCGCGGACCAGGCTGAGCCCGCGCAGGTTCGCTTCCTCGACGACGGCGGCCAGCAGGGTGAGGTCCAGTTGGGCAAATACCGGGGTGATCCGGACCGCGACCACGACCTGGTCGCGCCCTTCTACGAACAGGTCGTCGGGCGTGAAGTCATCCGGGGTGTCGATAACAAATGGACCAGCGGACACGGGTGGCTCCTCGCGGCAACGGAACGGCGACGCCGGACCTTGTGAGCGCAAACTTAGTGGCTAGCCTGCCGGCCGTGGACACGGGCACGGATGCGGGCATGGGCACTGACGCGGGCACGGGCCCACGGTGATCGTCGCGTTGATCGCGCTGGCTGCGGTTGGCGTGCTGCTGATCACGGTGCTCATGACGAGCGCGCGACCACGAGCAGCGCCGTTGCCCGATCGCGGCTCCTACCTCGCCCGCTGGGCGCAACTGCATGGCGGCATCACCCCACCCGAGGGGGGTGTTACCGGGCGGTGGTTAGATCTTGTTTACTGGCTCGCCGGGCCATTGGCGCGACGTGGGCTGCGGCCAGATGTATTGACCTGCACCGGGTTGTGGGCGTTTCTGTGCGTTCTTCCGTCGGCATACGCGGCCGGCCGATGGCCGCTGGTGGGCCCCCCATTTGTGGTGTTGGGCGGCGTGCTAGACGGCTTGGATGGCGCCGTGGCGGCAATGACCGGGCGGGCGACGCAGTTCGGATACGTCCTTGACTCTGTGGTGGATCGGATCGCCGATGCCGCGTCACTGTTGGCACTGCATGCGCTGGGCGCGCCCACCGAACTGGTCGTGGGGGCCGGCGGCGCGGTGGCGCTGCTGGAGTACACCAGGGCCCGTGCGGCGGCCACCGGCCCGGGCGACATCGGCGTAGTGACACCGGGGGAGCGGCCCACCCGATTGGCGTTGATCGCCGTCGGGCTGTTGGCAGCTGGCCTGTTCCCGGGACACGCGGACGTCGCGGCCACGTTCGCCGCCGCCGCGACGCTTGCCGTGTGCGGTGCATCCTTCTTGCTGTTGTTGACCGATCTTAGGATGCGGCTGGACCGATCAGCCGGTTGACGATCTGCGCGGAAAGGACCACCAGCGGCAGCCCGCCACCGGGGTGGGATGAACCGCCGACCAGATACAAGCCCGGAACCTGCGAGCGATTTCTCGGTCGCAGGAATGCCGCCCGCGCTCCGTTGCTCGACGTGCCGTAGATGGCACCGCCCGGCGCACGGGTGGTCCGTTCCAGATCGGCCGGCGTGCGCAAAGTGCACGAGTCAAGCCGACCCCGCATGTCCAGCCCACGGCATGCCAGACGGTCGAGCAACCCGGCTGCGTAGGCGGTCACGTCCCTTTGGCAGGTCCAATCGTAGGGGCCATGGCGCGGCGCGTTGACGAGCAGCATCACGGGCGCCGCCCTCCCGCCGGCCACCGCCGGTTCGGGAGGGGCTGAGAGGTAAATAGCTGGGTCGGCCGGCAGGCGCCCGGCGGCGAGATCGTCGAACTCAGCGGCGTAATCCGCGGGGAACAGCACCGTGTGGTGTGCCAGATCAACCGGTCGGGGGCCGCGGATCGCCAGCAGTAACGCCAACCCGGAGTAAGACAGGGACACTCGGCGCAGGCTTCGCCGGCCGGCTCTGCCCTCCGGCCCAGACAGGAGCTTGGTATACAGCTGGCCGGCGTCCGCGTTGCATACCACCGCGTCCGCGTGAAGGCGCTCTCCCCCGCAGAGCTCAACGCCTCCGGCTGTGCCACCTTCGGTCATGATGCTGATCACATCGGCGTTGGGCCGTATCACCGCGCCTAGTGCGCTGGCGCGAGCTGCGAGTTCCGTCGCGATGCGCCGAAGGCCGCCGCTCACGTACCACCCGCCGTAGTGCTGCTCGGCGTAGGGGATGGTCGCGAGTGCCGCCGGAGCCCGGCGCGGATCGGAGCCGGTGTAGGTGGCGTAGCGCCACAAGAACGCACGCAGGCGCGAATCGCGAAGGTGGGTGCGGGCGACGTCGGCGAGGGTTCGGCCGGGCCCGATCAGCATGAGGTCCCGCGGCCGCCGCAGGGCGAGCCACAACAGGGCCGACGTCCCGTGCAGTTCAGATTCCAGAAAGGGTCCGCGGATCGCCTGCCATAGCCGGGCCGCGTGCACGGTGAATCGGTGCCAGTCCTCACCGCTTCCCGGCGCCCACGCCTCCAGCGAGGCGCAGAAGGTATCCAGGTCGCTGCTGGCGTCGAACCCGCTCCCATCGGCGAATCGGTAGCGTGCCAACGGCTCCAGCTGCTGCAGCTTTAGCGTCGGGGGCCAGCCGCCCGTGTGCTCAAAGAGCTCACGCAGAACGTGCGGCAGCGTCAGAAGCGACGGTCCCGTATCGAAGCCGACCCCGTCGACCTCGACCCATCCCAACTTGCCACCGACGAGGGGTGCTTGCTCGCAGACGGTGACCTGGTGCCCACCGTTGGCGAGCAGGCACGCCGCCGCGAGCCCACCAACACCGGCGCCGATCACCACAACCCTCACAGGGCGCGGCCCTTCCAGACCAACGTGCCACACGAATGGAGCCACCATGAGCGCCCGGTGAGCCACCCCAACGACAGGATCGACACTGGGTGCGCAAGACAGTCGGGCCACACCCGGCCGCCTACTCGATGCGCGACGACCGCACGTCCGATGAAGCCGGAGGCGGTTCCGAGGGCCGCCCACCGGTCCCCTGGGCGGCACAGCCACGCAAGCGGCGGGATCACGTACACCGTCAGAAGCACAGCAAGGCTGCTGACCGCGCTGCAGGGCGAGCCCGAGACCGCCCACAACGATTTGACGTACCCGTCGCGGAGCGCCGTCCACCCGTCGTACATGTGGCAGCTTGCTAAGTCCGTTCCATCAACGACGCTTCCATGGAAGCCATTGCGCTTGAGGCACTTGAGCAGCTCCAGATCTTCAAGAACCTCCCCGCGAACGCTCCCGTGACCGCCCGCTCGCCGGTAGGCAGCGGCATCTACCGCGAATAGCTGTCCGTTGGCCGCTCCCAGCGCGGCGCGGCCCGACCGCTCCGCGACGCGTAGCGGCAGCAAGGTCAGCCACAACCACTGCAGCAGTGGCTGGACCAGCCGTTCGGGTCCCGTCAGTGATATCTGGCGGGGATAGGGCGAGAGCTGTGCCAGCCCGGTGTCTCGCATGAGCCGCTCGATGCGAGCCAGCGCATCCGGGGTCAACACGACGTCGGCGTCGACAAAGATGAGCAGGGTGCTCCCAGTGTCCGCGGCGTCGGCTGCCTGCTGGCAGGCGTGCGGCTTTCCCATCCACCCGGGCGGCAACGGTCTCCCGCTGATCAATCGGATTCGCGGGTCGGCTGCCGCCAGTGCCCGCGCAACGTCGAGGGTGGCGTCCGTTGAGCAGTCGTCAACGATTACCAGCTCGGCGCGGCCGTGGACCGTGAGGGCTTCCTGCACGGCCTCGATACAGCGTTTCGCATCGGCCGACTCGTCACGCATCGGTAACAAGACACTCAGTTGTTCGCGCCCAGGGCCATTCGAGGGTGGAGCTGTCCGCAGCAACCGCAGGTTGATGAGGGTATGGACGGTCAGGCCGACAGCAGCGAGCGCACCGACTCGCGTAACTGCGCTGAAACCGCTCACCCGGTGATGATCGCCGCGGGCCGGGGGGACGGCGGGGGGGAGCCAAGTGTTCGTGCCAGCGGCAGCACGATCAATCCCATGGCGACGCCGCCGATCACCGCGACCAGCGGGCGCCCGAAAAAGAACACATTGCCGATCACCGACCCGCCCCACGTCCACAGGTAGAGGGCGACGGGTAGCCCGTCACGTGGGGAATCCTGCCGGGGTATTGCCCGGTCGAGGACAGCCATGACCAGAACTGCCGTTGCCAGCCACCCTAGATCGTTGGTGAGCGGTATGCCCTGCGGTGCGGGACCGGTCGTGTGCCAGACCCAATTGCCGGCTGCCACCATCTGGGGGTCGAGGAACAGGTCCCAGCTTGCTAATGCCACGCCACCGACCGCTGCGGTGCCGACTGGGCTCGTGACGAGGTGACGGGTCGCCACCAGCGCCGGCCAGGACATCATCGTCCAGGCCAAGGGGATGATTAGCGGGACGGACGCGAGCTGCGGGCCGAGTCGGCCGGTGTAGGAGTAGGCGCCGAACGGGAATCCGGTGTGCACCCCGATGATTTCCACGGTGAGCCCCGCGCCGCCGGCGATCACGAGGAGGATCGCTGCCGCCCGGGGACCGTGTTCCCGGCCGACATGCAGCAGGCTGGCGGCCGCGAAGCAGCTCACGGTCAGGACGGTGAGGGTGCCTCGTTGGTGCCCGGGTATCAGGGGGTAACAGATCTGCAAGATCACCACGCATCCACCGAGGCCCCAGGCCAACCTCGGCGCACGGCGTTGCGCAAGCGGGGGGGGCACCGGACCAGCCTACGAGGCGTCCCCCCCAGTGGAGCTGGCCAACGACTTGCCGAGGACGGCATAGGGGGTGGCCGAACCGGGGAAGCGGAACTGGCGGAGCAGTGGGCGAAATCCCTCGCTGGCATAGAGCCGACGGGCAGGAGTCTCCGGCAGTTCAAGCGCCGACAGCAGACAGGTCCTTTCGGGCACTCCAGCCAGTGCTTCCCGTAACAGCCGGCGGCCCAGACCGGCGCCTTGCGCGGAGGGAAGCACGTGTAGCTCAACGAGCTCGCGGCAGTCGGCTAGCCACGCCTCCGCCGCGGCGGTGTCAAGTGCCGCAACGATCACGTCGTGCCACCACTGGCCGCGGTGACCGTGGTAGCTGTAGCAGAACCCTTGGAGCCGACCATCGAGATCGGTTGCGGTGACCAGCCGCAAACCGGGGCGCTGGGCGTGTTGTCGCATGAGACCGCCGCGTTCGACAGTCGCCCGCTCTGGATCGGGTTCGTGCACCTCCAAGAAGGCGGCGCGGTATACCTCCAGAAGTTCCGGCAGACGAGCCGAGAACGTCGTCGCGTCCTCGACGTGCAGCCCTGTCATGGCGCGAGCGTAGGCCCAGATCGTGGATCCGGCAGCGGGTTGTGACCGTCGACGGTGCCGTCAATCCCCCGCACCGTGAACCGCGCGAACAGCTCCTCGACGTACCAGTTCTCGGCGGCCGTGCGGGCGATGGCGCGGCGATGGGGACCGCCCCGATGCGCGAAGTCGGTCAGGGCATCGGCCGATGCCCACACACTGAACGTGCCCTGCAGCCCGACCGGCGCCTCCCCGATCCCCACCCGCCACAACAGACCTGGGCGGTGCTGCAGATCGCCCGAGACGGGGGGAACCGCCCGCCAGAAAGAGCCCAGTTTCCCGGGCGCGATCCTGGCGCGGGTGACGGCGGCTACCGGACCGGTGGCAGTCGTGGAGGGGAACGATTCGAATGGTTGCCGCCCGGACCACCGGCCCCGGCTGGTTAATGGAGACAGGTCGAAGCGGCAGCGCTCGGTCGCGATCCGGTCCCAGCCACGCACGGTGGGTGATCTCTCGAACGCCTGAGCGGCGCTGGACGTTGGCCAGCACGCGAGTAGCGCCCAACGGCGCAGGTCGATGTCCCGGGCCGCGAAGGTGTCGCCCGAACTGGTACCCAGCAGCTTGCCGAAACGCAGGCGGCGGACCGCCGGCAGATCCCGCGCCAGCCGAGACAGCGCGAGTGGGATGGCAGCTGCGGGAACCCGCCAGATGTGAATCGTGACAAGCATCACGCGACGAGCGCCGCTTCCCGTCTGACGTGGGGAGGGCGCTGCACGTACGGAGCCTATGGGCCGCACGTCGGCGAGCAGGAAAGAGGGGCGACCCGGCGTCCCAGGGCGCCCCTCCCGGCAGCGTGCAACGGCCAATGACCTCAGTGCCGAAAGACGTCCTTGACCTTCTCGCCGGCTCCCTTGAGGTTGCCCTTTGCCTTGTCGGATTTGCCCTCGTTCTCGAGGCTTTTGTCCCCGGTCGCTGCTCCGGTCGTCTCTTTCGCGCCGCCCTTGACCTGCTCGGCCTTGTTCCGGGCCTTATCGACGAACTCGCTCATAGGTGGTGCACTCCGTTCGGTCGGTCGCGCGTGGTCACTGGCTATCTACCCGCGTCCGCCCCGGTCGACTCCTCCAGTCCGGTGACGGCGCTCCTCCCTTCCGGTGACGGCGGCGCCGGATGGGTCGTCAGCCGGATTTGCGGCGAAAGGTGCGGCTCGTCTTGGCGTTGCTTCGGGGGGTGATCGTTCGACCCGGCTCGTGCGGTTGCGCTCCGGTTCCGGTATGACCCTTTTTGCGGGCCAGGGCTTCGGCGAACCGCCGCTGCTGCTCGGATTGGGCAGAGGGCTGCTGCGGTGTGTCGGCCATGCTCGGAGTATGCGCCGGTCGCAAGTCAGTTCGGCACGTCAGCAGGCGGCCAGTTGACGTCTTGTCGGACCCTCGGTTTACTCTCCCCATAGTTCGAACACACGTTCGATGATTGCTGCCAGTGATCAGCGACTGTGCGCGAACCGCCTCGTTCGGTCTCGGGCCCGACCCTCGACGCCGGACGGGGTAGCCACCGGCTCCGGGTGGGGTGTGGGGAAGCACCCCGCCCGGAGCCGGGTCCCGCCGCCTTCCCCCGGCGTGCCGTGCCCTTCTCGGGTGCGGTTCGACCCGAGAAGGGGCATGCCCATGAGCCACTGTTACGCCGACCCGGTTCAGGTGCTGCGTCGCGACGGAGCACCGGAACAGTTCCTGTGGAGCTCCCGCCTCTACCTGGTGCGTGCTGTCCTTGCCGAGTGGGAGGAAACTTCGGTGTGGTGGCGTACCCCGATCGCCACGGCGTTGCATACCGGGGAGCGCACCGCGGCGATTGGTCTGCCGGAAGGTGATCGACAACTGTGGCGGGTGGAGGCTGGCACCGGCCGCAGCCGCCTGAGCGGTGTGTTCGACCTCACCTACCTTGCGGCCGATGATCGTTGGTTCCTCACCAGGGTGCATGACTGATGCGGACGAATGGCGCCACCTTCGTCGTGCCGGCTTCCGCCTTGCCTAGGCGCCCGGCAGCGGCCTTGCTGGCGAGTGCCCGTGTCGGCCTCGCCGAGGCTTCTATTACCCGCGGCTATGCCGACCGTTATGTGCTGGCGCACTTGGCTGCGCTGCGCTGCGCCGCCGCGGTTCTCGCGGCCCGCGCGCTTCCTGGCAACAGCAGGCGCGGCCCGACCAGCGCATGGGCGCTACTGGCTGCGGTCGCCCCTGAGCTGGGGGAGTGGGCCACGTTCTTCGCGGCCGGGGCTGCTAAGCGGTCGGCTGCCGAATCCGGGCATGTGGGCGCCGTCACCGCTCGGGAGGCCGACGACCTGGTGCGCGACGCGGAGAGCTTCTTGGGCCTGGTCGAGATCACCTTGGGCGTGCCTTCCCAGCCGCCGCTGTCCTCCATCGGTTGAGCCAACTCGATGTCCGATCCCTTCGTTCACCTCCAGGTCGCTTCGGGATATTCGCTGCGTTACGGCGCGGCCCATCCCCGTGATCTGGTAGCTCGCGCCGCCGACTATGGGATGGACACCCTCGCGCTTACCGATCGCGATGGGCTCTATGGCGCGATCCGGTTTGTTAAGGCCTGCGCCAGCGCCGGGCTACGTCCGGTACTGGGTGTGGATCTCGCGGTGCGCCCGCTCCAGATCGATGCCACCGCGACCTTTCGGGCGCCCGGCCGGGGCCGACCCCGGACCCCGGCGCGCGGTGGGGCGTACGTGGAGGATCCGCTCACTCCACGTGTCATCGTGCTGGGAGTGGGCCGCTCTGGGTACAGCCAGCTGTGCCGACTGGTCAGTGCCACGCACCTATCTGGCCAGCGTGGCCAGCCGGTGAGCACCCTGGAGTTGATCTCTGAGCATGCGGCCGGCGGGGATCTGGTTGTGCTCCTCGGGCCGGCTTCAGAACTGGGCCGGGCCCTGGCCAGAGGTCGATCTGACCTGGCCCGCGCCCACCTGGCGCGCTGGCGCGCCGCCCTGGCCGTCGGCGATCTGCAACTCGCGGTGGTCCACCACCGGGGCCCGGGGCATGCCACGCTCGCCGGGCGGCTCACCGCCTTTGCCCACGCCGAGCAGGTGGGCGCCGTACTCACCAACGCGGTGCGCTACCTCGACCCCGCGGACGCCCCCATTGCCGATGTGCTGGATGCGGCGCGTCGGCTGGTTCCCCTCGATCTTCGCCACATCGAACGCGCCAACGCGCAGGCTCATCTGAAATCTGGCAAGCAGATGATGCTCATCGCCGAGGAGGTGATCCGGCACGCTGGAGTACCCAATGGCGCGCGGCATTTGCTGGCCCGTACCCGGCTGCTCGCCGATCGGTGCGCGGTTGATCCGCGGGCCGATCTGGGTATCGGCGAGCTGCACTTCCCGGAGTTGGACGTGGGAGGTACTGCGGTCACCGCGGGGGCCGACGCTATGCTCCGGGCTCGCTGCGAGGCGGGCCTTCGTCATCGTGGATTGGCGGCTACCGCGTCCACCGTTGCCCGGCTCGACGACGAACTCGCGATGATCCGCCAACTCGGTTACGCGTCGTATTTCCTCACCGTCGCCGACGTCACCACCATGATTCACGAGATGGGAGTGCGCTGTGCGGCTCGAGGCTCCGGTGCCGGCAGCATCGTCACTTACCTCACCGGGGTCTCGGACGTGGACCCGATCCGCTATGGCCTGCTCGTTGAGCGGTTCTTGTCTCCGCTGCGCCATGAGTTACCCGATGTAGATCTGGACGTTGAATCTGCCCGCCGTACCGAGGTCTACGAGCAGATCCTGGCTCGCTACGGCGGGGAGAGAGTCGCCTGCGTGGCAATGATGGATACCTACCGGGCCCGCCACGCCCTGCGGGATACCGGCGCCGCCCTGGGTTTACCCCCCGGGGAGATCGACACCATCGCCAAGGCCTTTCCGCATATTCGGGCCGGCCAGATCCGTGCTGCGCTGCGCGAGTTGCCGGAGCTGCGGGCCAGCTGGCTCACCGGTCCCCGACTGGACCTGCTGTTTCGGCTCGCGGAACGGCTCGATGGACTCCCCCGGCACATCGCGCTGCACCCGTGTGGGGTGCTGCTGTCCGACCGCACCCTGCTCGACCGCAGCCCGGTAGAGGCCAGCTTCATCGGCTTCCCGATGAGCCAGTACGACAAGGATGACGTGGAGGCTCTCGGCCTTCTCAAGCTGGACGTGCTGGGTATCCGTATGCAGTCAGCGATCAGCCACGCGCTGGGTGAGGTAGCGCGGGTGGACGGGACCCGCCCGGACATCGACGCCGTGCCCCGTGATGATCCCGCAACCTTCGCCCTCGTGCAGTCCACCAAGACCCTCGGCTGCTTTCAGATTGAGTCGCCTGGCCAGCGGGAACTTGTCGGCAAATTTGCCCCGGAAACCTTCGAAGATCTCATCGTTGACATCAGCCTGTTCCGGCCGGGCCCCGTCAAAAGCGACATGGTCCGGCCGTTCTTGGCGGCTCGCCAGGGCTGGACCGCCCCGACCTACCCGCACCCGGATCTCACCGAGGTGCTGGAACAGACCTACGGGGTAGTGGTTTTCCACGAGCAGGTGCTGCAAATCCTGGCGCAATTCACCGGGTGCACCCTCGCCGAGGCGGACGAAGTCCGGCGCGCGCTCGGTGACCCGGTGAAATTGTCGGACGTTCACACCTGGTTCATGCCGGCTGCCTTGGGCCGCGGATACGAGCTGGTCACCGTGGACAGGGTGTGGGAGATCCTGCGCGCCTTCGGTTCCTTCGGTTTCTGCAAGGCTCACGCGGCGGCGTTCGCGCTGCCGACCTACCAGTCGGCGTGGCTCAAGGCACACCACACCGCTGCCTTTCTGGCTGGAGTGCTGACCCATGACCCCGGCATGTATCCCAAGCGGTTGATCCTGGATGACGCTCGCCAGTTTGGTATTGCGATCCTGCCACTTGATGTCAACGCCTCGGACGAGGCGTATCGGGTGGAACGGGTGAGCGCGCTGGACGAACCGCCACCTGAGATCCTCGACCAGGTGGGGGATCCCCTTCGCCGCCTGGCCCACGCCCCGCGTGAACGCCAGGACGATCTCCTGCTGCCTGACGCTCGCGGGTACGGCATCCGGCTGGGCTTTGCTGACGTCAAGGGGATCAGCGCTGCCGAGATCGCCCGGTTAGTAGATGCTCGCCCCTACGCGTCTTTGTCGGACTGCTGGTATCGAGCAGCCCCTTCCCAGCCGATCGCCGAACGCCTCGTGCTTGCGGGCGGGTTCGACAGCATCTACGGCCTGGGCTTTTCGACCCCGGTGCGTCGACGCGGAAAGGTCACCCGCCGTGATCTGCTGATGCAGATTGGCGAGTTGGACCGCAGCGCGCGGGCCACGATCCGGGCTACCCGCACGCCGCGCGGTCGACGTGCCGGTGCTGCGGGAGCGCTCAATGAAGGCGCGGCCGTCGACGTTCGGGCGAGCTCGGGCCGGCTGGACACGAGGCTGGCGGCCGCGGCTCAGTCCCAGGCAGTCACCCCACCACAGCCAGTCCACGTTCAGCTTGCGCTCGATCTTGGCGGTGACCCTGGAGAGGTGACCCGCAGCGGACTCCCGGAGATGACCGGGGCCGAACGGGTGCGCGCCGAGTTGGACATCCTGGGCATGGACGCCAGCGCGCACGTGTTGGCGTCCTACGCCGATTTTTTCTGCGCACTTGGGGTGACCCCCTCTCGGGATCTGCTGCGGCATCGCAACCACGCCGAACTGCTCGTCGCTGGGGTCAAGGTCGCTACCCAAACCCCGCCGATCCGGTCCGGCCGCCGGGTGGTGTTCCTCACCCTTGACGACGCCACCGGGCCGGTAGACGTCACCTTGTTCGAGGACGTGCTCGCGGGATATGCCGCCACCGTTTTTCACTCCTGGCTGCTGGTGGTCCGTGGCCGGCTGCGCCGGACCGGGCCGCGCGGGAGGAGCCTGCTGGCGCTGGGCTGCTGGGAACTGCCCATGCTGTATGCGCAGTGGCGCCGGGGTGGGGTGGCGGCTGTGCACGCGGCGATGGCGGTCGCCCCCGGATGGGGGCGACTCGAGGAGCACCTGCCGTCCGGTCCCACCCGGCCGGTGGAGTACCCGACCGGCTTTCGGCAGCATCCGTACTCCGATATTCGGCCGTCCGGAAGCGACCCTAGGTCGCCGCCGCGCAAGCTGTGGCACGCCAGCCCGGGCAGCTCGGGACAATGACCGGCCAGAGCGGCACCGGCGTGTGCGAAGCTGACTGGCGACTGCAACCGGCGTGGGGAAGGCAGGGCCGATGGCGGGGCTGGGCAGCCGGGTCTCCGCCCGGGGCGCTGTGTGGACGTCGGTGCGCACCGCCGTCGTCGGCGACTTGCTGGCCGCGGCGCTCGCTGAGCTCGGCGCTGGACCCCTTCGCGTCGTTGATGCCGGTGGCGGAACCGGCGGCTTCGCGGTTCCCCTGGCGGCTGCCGGTCACGACGTCACCGTCGTTGACCCCAGCCCGGACGCTATGGCCGCGCTGCGCCGACGCGCCGAGGAGCGAGGCGTCACCGGCGCGATCAAGGCCGTACAGGGCGACCTCGCCGGCCTCCTGGAGGTCGTTGCGCCCGGCAGCGCAGATGTGGTGCTGTGCCATAACGTGCTCGAGGTCGTCGACGACGCCGACAGCGCGCTCACCGCGGTCTGTGCCGCGCTGCGCCCAGGTGGCCTGGCCAGCGTGTTGGTGCTCGGTCGCGGCGCCGCGGTCCTCAGCCGGGCCCTGGCCGGCCGCTTCACCGAAGCGGCCGTGCTCATGGCAGGCACCCAACCCCCCTGCGGCCCTCGACGTTACGACGCCCCGACCTTGCATGCCGCTCTGCTCGGGGCTGGCCTGCACCCGGAGCGAACCCATGGCATCCGGGTGTTCAGTGATTTGGTACCCGGTGCGTTGCTGGACGCAGACCCCGGGGCGACCGAGGCGCTGCTGGCCCTTGAGCGGGCCGCCTCCGAACGCCCCGAATACCTGGCGCTGGCCGCGGGGCTACACGTGTTGGCCCGCCGCCACGCAGGCTGAGACGTTGCGCGGTCGGGGGCCCTCCCGATGAGCCGCGGCCAGCTACTGCCGGGCCACCGGCACTGCGGCCCTCCGGCTGACGACACCGGGTGCACTGTGCTGCACGTCGACATGGATGCCTTCTACGCCTCGGTGGAGCTGCGCCGGCGCCCCCAGCTGGTCGGCTTGCCGGTCATCGTCGGCGGCGGCGACACGAGGGGCGTGGTGCTCTCGGCCACCTACGAGGCTCGGGCCCATGGCGTCCAGGCCGCAATGCCGATGAGCCGCGCCCGGCGCCTGTCACCGCATGCCATCGTCCTTCCGCCGGACTATCCGGCCTACGCAGCGTCGAGCGCGGGCGTGATGGAAATCTTCCGCTCGGTCACGCCCCTGGTCGAGCCGTTGTCTCTCGATGAGGCTTTCCTGGACGTTACCGGCGCCACCCGAACCCTGGGTGCGCCGCACCAGATCGGGGAGCAGATTCGAGCCCGCGTCCACGACGAGCAGGGGATTACCTGCTCGGTGGGTGTCGCGGCCACCAAGTTCCTCGCCAAGCTAGCCAGCACCCGTAGCAAACCCGATGGTTTACTCGTCGTGCCTCGCGACGCGGCGGTGGCCTTCCTGCATCCGTTGCCGGTCAGTGCCCTCTGGGGGGTCGGGGAGCACACCGAGCAGGTTCTGACCCGACTCGGTCTGCGCACGGTGGGCGATATCGCCGCCACCCCGCTTGCTACCCTGCGACGCGCCCTCGGTCCCGGGGCCGGAGCGCATCTGCACGCCCTCGCGTGGGGCCGCGACGAGCGTCGCGTGATCGCGCGGGAGCCGGACAAGAGCATCGGCGCGGAGCAGACCTTCGTTCGTGATGTCGAGGATCCCGCGACCGTTCGGCGTGAGCTGCTGCGGCTCGCGGAGAAGGTCGCCGCCCGCCTACGCGCCCAGGGATGGGCCGGACGAACCATCTCCGTCAAGATCCGCTTCGCGGACTTCACCACGATTACCCGGGCCCGTACCGTGCCAGAAGCCACCGACGTCGGGCGGGAGATCTATGGCGTCGCGACAGCACTGTATGACGCGCTCTGCCTGCAGCGGGCCCGGTTGCGGCTGGTCGGAGTCCGGGTAGAGCAGTTGGTCCGCGCCGACGCGACGCCTCATCAGTTGGCGCTGGATGAGCGTGAGTACGGCTGGCGTGCCGCCGAGCGGGCATCCGACCAAGCCGCGCACCGCTTCGGTCCGGGGGTCGTACGCCCCGCCGCCCTGCTCGACCCGCCCCTATTCCCATGATGCTTGCGCATCTGTCTTTCGCACAACCGTGAGCCGACCTATGCTCAGGGCGCACGGCAGCCGCCGTTTATCTCCGTCGCGGGAGGATCGCGTGCCTCTCTCCGAGCATGAGCAGCGCCAACTCGAGGCCATCGAGCGGGCGTTGTATGCCGACGACCCCAAGTTTGCGCACACGGTGCGCTTCACCAACCCCCGCACCCAGGGGCGGCGCAAGATCGTCAGCGGTGGTCTTCTCGTTGCGCTCGGTCTGGCCCTCCTGCTCGGGGGTGCGGTGCTGTCAGTGTGGTACGTCGGCGTACTCGGCTTTGTGATCATGCTGGCGGGAGCGACGCGGGCCTACGGGGGCGTCCGGCGCTTGGTCGGCAAGTTTGAACGGCCGGGCACCTCCCCGACCCGGCCGACCGGCACGCGCCGCGGGGCGGACAAGGCAGGACTGTTCGCCCGATTCGAACAGCGCTGGCGTCGCCGCTTCGACGATTCCTGAGGGGCTCAAGTCCGCAGGGGCGCCTCGATTCGCAGGGCGCCCGGTCAGGAACTGACTGGGGTTCGGCGCAGGATCCGTCCAGCGCGGATCAGGCCACCGACCCCCGTGTCCACCGCCGCGAACACGGCGCGCACCCCCTCACGTACGGGGTTCATCAACCGGTGGCGGGAGCTGGCAGGCAGCAAGACCACGAGTAACCGCTGTCCGCGCGGAAGCCCCGCCGACAGGCCGCGGCGTACCCGGCTGACCGCGCTGCGCAGCTCGGCTGGGCTGGGCAGGGCCAGCCCCGGCCGGGCGTAGCGAGCCTGTTCGACCGCACCGACGAGCAGGGTGAGCGCGGATCGCGTGGACTCGTCGCCTAACTGCTCGGCGAGGTAAACCCCGGCCCGGCGGGGGGTGGCCGAGGCCGGTACCGGTCGCCCGAGGTCGGCTGCGTCCTCCGTCAACTGCAGCCACGCCGCCAACGCTGCCGCATCGGGCTGGCTGCTCGGCGCGAATCGGCGTCGCCTCACTGCGACCCGGACCAGCGAGGGTGACGCCGCGAGCAGGACCAGAACAAGCGCCAGCACCGCTGGGACTAACGGAAGTCGGTGGCCGGATCCTGGGGTGGGGAGACCCGAGGTTGTTGCGGCCCCCCCGAGCCGATCCAGCTTGCTCGGTGGCGAGGGCACGTCGGTGGGATTCGCGCCCGGACCCGTCGAGGGGAACGGGAGGATGGACTCGAACGGGGTGGGCGGCCCACCGCCGTTCGAGCCCCCCTTGGGGGCGTACGAAGGTGTCAGCGCGTTGCCGTTCGACAGCGGGGTCGGTTCGAATCGGACCCAGCCCGCCGTCGCGAACCACACCTCCGGCCAGGTGTGGGCATCCTTGTTGGTGATCACGTAGCTGCCGTCGGGTTGACGGGAGCCCTCGGTGAAACCGATGGCGACGCGGGCCGGGATGCCGAGGGTGCGCAGCATCGCCACCATCGTCGCGGCGAACTGTTCGCAGTAGCCAACCCGGTCGAGTAGAAACCGGGTGAATCCTTCCGGACCCGCGGGGATGGATACATCGAGGGAGTAGGTGAAAGCGGGCCCAGTGAGTCGGTCCTGGATGGTCTGGGCGATGTCGTAGCTGGTCCTGGCCGCGGCGGTGTCGACCCACAGATGGGCGGTCTGTTTCACCAGGGATGGCAGCGAGTCGGGGACCTGCAGATCGATGGCCAGATCAGCGCCGTAGGGCGTCGTCGGCCGGGTGGGGGTCCCTGCGGCACGCAGGATATTCACTGCGGGGTTCGGGAGCTGTGCCCCCGCTGTCCAGCTGGCGCCGCGGGTGTTGGTCCGGCTGGAGAATATCGTGGCGGTGGGTTCGGCCAGCCGCCAGTCCCCCGCCACCGAGACCTTGGTCGTCGCGGGGGGCACCGGTAGGAACGGCTCGGCAAGGCGGGGGTCGGCGACGACCCTCTCGGTAAAGGCCGTGGTGGGGATCGAACCAGAGCCGGTGTTCGGACGCGGGAGCCCCTTGCTCACCTTGGCCTGGCTGACCGCGGTGAGTGGGCGTAGGGCGAAGCCCGCGTCGGTGAACTGTTCAAGTGCGGTCAGCCGTTGATAGGTGGGGACCGGGGTGCGAACTCGTAACAGGGGAGTGGTGGACTGGTCGTGCAGTTGCGAGGCCACCTGAACGAACGGATTGATTACCGTGCGGGAGGAGTTGCCCCCGTCTCCGGTACCGCCACCGGTCGCGAACACGTTGCGGCCTGCGCCAGGGATGGCGATCGGCACTATCAGGGCGGCGCTGAGCGCCAAGGCCCCGATCCGCCATCCGGTGGCCCCGCCTGCCCCTTCAGCTGCGAGGGACTCGCGCGGTGGCCCAGCCAGCGCACGACCCCACCCGCGGGTCCGCTCGCCGGCCTCTAGGACCAGCAACGACAGATATCCGGTCGCTGTCAACAGGAACGGGGCGATGCCGATGCCGCCGGTTCGGACGGCCGCCGGGACCGCGAGCAGCAGCAGTAGCGGCAGACCGGCCAGCGTGGGTCGCTCACCCACCACGGCCAGCAGGTCAACGGCCACCGCGACGAGGCCGACGCCGAGCACCGTGAGGACCAGCAGGTTCGGGCTGGGGTAGACCGGCGGCGCGAACACCTTGATGTCGGCGAAGCCGAACCCGATCAGCCGACGCAGGTCGGCCAACGACGTGGGCGTCGGGATGATGCCGGCGAAGGCGTGTTGCCGGCTGTAGAGCGCGGTGACCAGGACGGTGAGCCCGACAAGACTCACCGCGGGGCTGGCCAGCACCGGCCGCCCAAGCGCCCGGCCGGCAGCCCCGCCCAGGGCCACGACCAGCACTGCCGCCGAGACCGGCCAGAACCAGCTGCCTCCGGCGAGTACCGCGTGAAGGCCCGATGAGGTGGCGAGCACCGCCAGCGCTGCCACCACGGTGAGGCGCCCAGTCCCGTTCTTGTGCATCCTGCTCATCTCGGCGTCGCTGCCGTCCGCGACCCGGCGTAGGACGCACCGTTGGAGGGTCGGTGTCCCGCATCAGGCCACAAGTCGGCGATCGAGTCGCCGTGGCGCGCCAGGAGCACCCGCCAGCCGGCGACGCCCAGAGCGGCGCGAGCATAGGCCAGCGATTCGGTGGCAGCCGTCCGACTGCGGGGGGTGGTGCCCGCCCAGGTGGCCGCGTCTACCAGCACCAGCACAGCGGCGCTGGCCGCGGCCGGTAGTCGCGCCAGCTGCGTGACGGTCCGTTCATCCGCGATCCCAAGCACCGCCACGACCAGGCCACCGCCGCCGTGACCGATGACACCCCGCAGGGCCTCGTCCACAACGCGCTCCGCGCCGGGCTGCACTACGGAAAGGCTCTCCAGCAGGACGCCCTCCGCGAGCGAGGGGCTGGACGCGCTCACGATGACGCCCCCGGTCGTCGCGAGCCGGAGGGTGTAGCCACGCCGGGTGAGCCACACCCCCACTGAGGCAAGCGCCGAGACCGACCATTCGAAGCTGGCGCCAGGACCGTCCCCGCGATGTGCCGCGCGGCGGGTGTCGAGCAGCAAGGTGGCCCGGTTCTGCCGGGGCTGCTCATCCCTGCGCACCATCAGCTCGCCCCGCTTGGCCGTCGAGCGCCAGTGCACCTTGCGCAAATCATCGCCCCGACGATACTCACGGGTGGCGACGTCCGCCTCGCCGGTGATCGCCACCTGGGTGGAGCGGCCTTCACCGCCCCCGTGCCAGTCACCGCCCAGCCGCACCGATGGCAGCGCAAAGATCCTCGGCGTGACTGTAAGCGTCTCCCGCGAGCTGAACGAGCGGGACAGTTCGACACAGCCGAACGGATCGGTGAGTCGCACCGTGAGCGGACCAATTTCATACCGCCCTCGCGCCTCACAGCGCACCGAGTAGGTGGCCTCCCGGATGCCGGCAGGTTCGATTTGGCGCAGCACGAACCGGGGCCGGCCACCCAGCGCGTAAGGCAGCGTGTCCTCCATGAGCAGCACGTTGCTCGGTAGCCGGGAAACGTTCTCCATGTGCAGCAGTACGCGCGCGCTGGTACCGGCCTCGACCCGCGGGGGCGTGAGCGTGCGTACCAGCCGCAGCCGGTAACGGGTGCGCGTCACCACTGCCAGGGCGATAAGCGGCAAGGTGAACAGCAGTGCTGCAACCCGGAGCAGGTCGCGTTCGCCAAGCGCCTGTGCGCTCACCACGCAGGCCAGCCCGGCGATGGCGAATGCCCGCCCGCGCAGGGTGAATGAGCGCCACAACTCGCGAGCGCGCGCGGTGGGACGCACGATTACAGCGCCCGTCGGCGCGCTGGGGCTGGGCCACCACCTCGCGCCGAGGGCAGGGGCACCGAGCCCACCAGTTCGCTGATGACCTGCTCGGCGCTCCGTCGGGCGATCTGCGCCTCAGGAGTGAGCAGGAGCCGGTGCGCCAGAACAGGCACCGCGAGTTCTTGCACATCATCGGGGAGCACGTAGGGGCGCCCGGCGATTGCCGCCACTGCTCGGGAGGCCCGGATGAGGTGCAGCGTCGCACGGGGGGACGCACCGAGGCGCAGGTCCCGGCTGGAGCGGGTAGCCCCCACGAGGCTCACCACATACCGCCGCACCTCATCGCTGACGTGCACATGGCGAACGACCTCGATCAGCTTGGCGACGGTGGGGGCGTCGGTCACCGGTTCCAGATCATCGATGGGGGAGCCGGCTCCGTGTCGCTCCACCATGTCCAGCTCCGCCTCCGGCGATGGGTAACCCATCGACAGGCGTGCAGTGAACCGGTCGCGCTGGGCCTCGGGCAGCGGGTAGGTGCCTTCCATCTCGATCGGGTTCTGGGTCGCGACCACCAGGAAGGGGGCTGCCAACTCGTAGGTGATCCCATCGTTGGTGACCTGACGTTCCTCCATGCACTCAAGGAGAGCTGACTGCGTTTTCGGGGAGGCCCGGTTGATCTCGTCACCGACGACCACGTGGGCAAAGACGGCACCGGGCTTGAACTCGAACTCCCGCAGATCCTGGTTATAGATCGATACGCCAGTGATGTCGCTCGGGAGCAAGTCAGGGGTGAATTGGATCCGCCGCACCTCGGCGTCCATCGACCGCGCCAGCGCCTTGGCGAGCATGGTCTTGCCGACGCCGGGCACGTCTTCGATCAACAGATGCCCTTCGGCCAGCAGCACCGCCAGCGCGGTGCGCACGACCTCACCCTTACCGTCGATGACCCGTTCGATGCTCGCGGCCATCGCCGCCGACACGTCCAACACCATCTCCAGGTCCGCGCTGCCCTGCTCGCCTTCGCGTCGTGCCACGTGCGCCTCCGAGGCCCTCGTCCGCTGCTGCCCACCGGGATCAGCATCGCCCTGTCTGGGTCAGCATCGCAGAGAGCCCGGCCGTGGGGGCCCGCTCGCAGGTCACGCTTTCAACGCGATGGCGGTGAGCGGGGGAGCGCAGGAGGCGTGTCGTGGAATCGAAACCCGGTGATGTGGAGGGAAGTGGAGTAAGGTGGAGATCGATGGAGTGCGCAATGGTGGTTGAGGGGGTGGCGGGGTGTTCTTGGGCACGCATCCGCTGCGCCTGGATGAGAAGGGCCGGCTGTTCCTGCCGGCTAAGTGGCGGGCGGAATTGTCGGAGGGGCTGGTGCTCACGAAGGGACAGGAACGCTGCCTCTACGTCTTTGCGCACGACGAGTTCCGCCGGATGAGCGAGTCGATGCGGCAGGCGCCGGTCACCGCGCGGGCGTTACGTGATTACGCGCGGGTCTTTTTCTCCTCGGGCTCGGACGAGTCCCCGGACAAGCAGGGCCGGGTGACCGTCCCCGTCGGGTTACGCACCTACGCCGGGTTGGACCGCGAATGCGTCGTCATCGGCGCCGGAACCCGGGCCGAGATTTGGGACGCGAGCGCGTGGGAGACCTACCTGGCAGGTAGCGAGCCTAGTTTCGCCGAGCTCAGCGAGGAGGTGCTGCCTGGCGCGCTCTGACGGCCGTCCCGTGATCTGCCCTCCCGCTTCGCCCTGACGCACCTTCCCCGGCGCCAGGTCGCAGCGGGGGCGCAGACGACGGGATGGATCCGATCGCACACCTGCCTCGTTTTCCCCGTACCGCGCTAGTCCAGATCGAGAAGGGCCTCATGACCCACGTCCCTGTGCTCTGCCAGCGAGTCGTCGCGCTGCTCGGACCCGTGATCGATGTCGAGGGGTCAGTCGTGGTCGATGCCACAGTTGGGCTGGGCGGACACGCGGAGGCGCTGCTAAGCGCCGCCCCCCGCGCTCGGTTAGTGGGTCTGGACCGGGATCCTGCGGCGCTCGCCACAACACGCGCCCGGCTGGCGCCGTTTGCCCATCGCGTCACGCTTATTCACGCCGTCTACGACGAGCTGCCTTTGGTGCTCGACGCATTGGGAATGCCGGCCGTACAGGGGATCCTGTTCGATCTGGGGGTTTCCTCTCTACAGCTGGATCAGGATGACCGCGGGTTCTCCTATCGCCGGGACGCGCCATTGGACATGCGGATGGATCCCACCCACGGTGCGAGCGCCGCGGATGTCGTGAACGGCTACGACGCGCGGGAACTGGCCAGAGTCCTGCGCGAATACGGGGAAGAACGCTTCGCCCTGCGTATAACGCGGGCCATCGTGCAGTCCCGACCGGTGTACTCCACGGTGCAACTGGCAGAAACGGTCCGCGCGGCGATCCCGGCGGCCACCCGGCGTACCGGCGGCCATCCCGCGAAGCGAACCTTTCAGGCGCTTCGGATCGAGGTCAACGCTGAGCTGACCGTGCTCGCCCGGGCGCTGCCAGCCGCCGTGGATGCGCTGGCCGTGGGGGGCAGGCTGGTCGTGCTCGCCTACCACTCGCTGGAAGATCGGCTCTCGAAGCAGACAATCGCCGGTGGGACCAGCGTGGACGTCCCGCCCGATCTGCCGATTCCCGCGAAAGACCTCCAGCCGATGCTGCGTTCCCTGACCCGGGGCGCCGAGCGCGCAGGCGCAGCGGAGATTGCGGCCAATCCCCGCGCGGCGAGTGTTCGGCTTCGCGCCTGCGAGCGCCTGCGAGTCGCCGCGTGAGTGCAGCGTGAGCCTTGCATCGGTCGGGGGAAAGGCTGGTGTCCGCTCGCGCAGGGGCGTGCCCCGTCCCCGCCGTCCCGTGCTTTCGCTGGCCCCAGCGCCAACCCACCCGGCCCCCCGGGCTCCGTTCCTGTTGCTGGTGTTTGGGCTGCTCGCCGGCGCTTTGGTTGGTCTGCTCCTGCTCAACACGACACGTGCCCAGGATGCCTTCACGCTGGCCCGACTCCAGAACGTCAATGCGGTCTTGTTGGATCAGGAGCAAGCGCTGCATGAGGTCGTCCAGGGTGATCAGGACCCGGCACGTCTCGCGGCCCAGGCCAAGGCGCTCGGCATGGTGTCCGGCGGCCCGCCTGCCTTCGTGGACGCGGCCGGCAAGGTGGTGGGCGCGGTGCCCCCTGGAGCCCCGGCGCCGGGACCCACGAGCGTCGTGCAAGGAGGAGTCCTCATCGCGGTTCCGATGCCTAGCCCAAGCCCCGCACCTACGCCGGCAACCAACCCGGTTTCGACCCCGAATTCGGCTCCCGACCCGGCCGCGCGCTCGGCGCGGGCCCCGGTCGCCGCGGCCTCCCCGAAATCTCCATCACCCCCTGCCGCAACGCGCACGACCCCGGCTCGCACGCCGTCGCCCACCCGGACCGCCCATCCGACCGGCCGAGCGCCGGTGATTCGATGACTGCGCGCCGAGCAGCGAGCACCAGGCGCCCCCCCGCCGGCAGACCTGGGTCGAGCCGATCGGTCGGCACCGCCCCGCAGGGGCCGCGGCTACGCGCAAGCGCCCTTCTCATCGCCATCGCCCTGGCCGGGCTCGGGGCAAGGCTCGTATGGTTGCAGGGGGTTTCGGCCACCGCCTACGCAGCGCAGGCCGAAAAGCAACGACTGCGTACGACGACGGTAGCCGCCACGCGCGGCAAGATCCTCGACCGTACGGGTCGGGTGCTGGCGCAAGACATCGATGCGCGAGCGGTCTACGTAGATCCCAAACTGGTCACGAATGCTGCGGCCGAGGCGTCCGCCCTGGCGCCGGTGGTCGGGGCGAGCACGGCACGGCTAGCCCAGGCAATGATCGCGCCGGGACGATTTGTGTACCTCACGCACGGGCTGACCCCGGCCCAGGGGCGAACGATTACCGCGATGCGGATGCCGGGGGTCGGTGTATTGCCGGAGACGCGACGGACATATCCGGGCGGGGGGCTGGCTGCGAATGTCGTGGGGTTTACCAACAGCGATGGCGTGGGGAGCGCCGGAATTGAACGCTCGCAGCAGAACCTGCTGATGGGCGAAACCGGGAAGCAAACGGTAGAGGTTGATCCTGGTGGCCGCGAGATCCCGGGTGGTCTGCGCCGGGTACTACCCGCGCATCCCGGCCGAAACGTCAGGCTCACCGTGGACAGCGATATTCAATGGCAGGCACAACAGGACATCGCCGCACAGGTGGCGGCGACCCATTCGCGCAGCGGCAACGTAATCGTTCTCGATGCGCGGACCGGTCAGGTCCTCGCGGACGCCACGGCGCCCAGCTTCGACGCCGCCAACCCAGGAATTGTCAGCCCCTCGGAGACCGGGAACCGAACCATTAGCGACAACTACGAGCCCGGCAGCGTCAACAAGCTCATCGTTGCCGCGGCCGCGCTGCAAACTGGGGCGCTCAAGCCCGATGATGTGCTCGGCATCCCGGCGACGTTGAGGGTCGCGGATGCGACCTTCCACGACGCGGAGGCACACGGCGCGGAACGGCTCACCTTCACCGGGGTGCTGGCAAAATCCAGCAATATCGGTGCGATCGAGATCGCTCAGCGGCTGGGGAACGCCAGAGTAAACGAATTTCTCAAACGTTTCGGTTTCGGCATTCCCACCGGGATCGGCTTACCGGGAGAAAGCGCCGGCGTGATTCCCCCGGTGGACAGTTGGCGGCCAACGACGGCTGCCACCATCTCCTTCGGTCAGGGGATGGATGTCACTGCCATGCAGGTCGCGGCCGCTTATCAGGCGGTCGCGAACGACGGCGTATACATTGCCCCGCGAATCCTCGCAGGGATAATGGATGGGTCCGGCCGGACGCTGCCAGCTCCCGTTCCTGCCCCCCGAAGGGTCATGGACACGGCGGCGGCCCGGACGCTGCGCACGATGATCGAGCAGGTGACCACCGACAACGGGACCGCTCCCGAGGCCAGAATCCCCGGCTACCGGGTGGCCGGCAAGACCGGAACCGCCGAGGCGACGGGACCGAACGGTCGCTACGACGGCGGCTACGTGGCGTCATTTGTGGGGATGGCGCCGGCCGAGGCACCGCGCGTCGTGGTCGAGGTGTCACTGGATCACCCGACCAGTGGTCACTTCGGCGGGACCGTAGCAGCGCCAGTCTTCCGGGATGTGATGGGTTTCGCATTGCAGACGCTAAGGGTTGCCCCCAGCCAGACGCAGGCGCCGGTGATGCGCCTGCTGGGTTAGCGTCCAAGCTGTGTCCGTGCCTCGCCCGACCGGCCTGCCGGCGCAGTCCCTGCGCGTACTGGCATCGCTCGTCGGTCTGGCTGCACCCGAGTGCGACGCCGCGGTGACCGGCGCGAGCTTGGACTCCCAGGCGGTCCGGCCCGGAGATCTGTTCGCGGCGCTCCCCGGCGAGAACGCGCACGGTGCGCGCTTTGCCGGGGATGCGGTACGGGCCGGCGCCACCGCGATTCTCACCGATGAGCAGGGAGCGGCAGTCGCCGGAACCGAGATTCCGACTCTCATTGCCCCCTCGCCGCGGGCGATCGTGGGCCGGCTCGCTGCGCACATCTATGGCGAGCCATCGGCACACATGTCGCTGATCGGAGTGACCGGGACGAACGGCAAGACGACAACCTCCTACCTGATCGAAGCCGGGCTGGGCGCGGCCGGTTATCGCACCGCGCTCCTCGGCACCGTGGAAACCCGCCTCGCCGGCGAGCATCTCGAACAGGCACGAACTACTCCGGAGGCCCCTGAGTTGCAGGCCCTGCTGGCATTGGCGCGGGAACGCGGCGTACAGGCCGGGGTGATGGAGGTGTCCTCGCATGCGCTCGCGCTCGGCCGCGTGGCGGGAACCAGGTTCGCGGCCGGTGTGTTCATGAACCTTTCCCAGGATCACTTGGACTTTCACGGTGACCTGGAGTCCTACTTCGCCGCGAAAGCATCGCTATTTCGGGCGGACAGCGTGGCGACGGCGGTCCTGTGTGTCGATGATGCATACGGGGAACGGCTGATGGAGCAGGTGCGGGTTCCGCTCGTGACCGTTTCCGCCAAGGGCTCGCCGTGGGCCGACTGGCGAGCGGCGGATCTGCGTCCGGACGCGAGGGGAACCAGCTTCCGAGCGCTCGGGCCGGCCGGGGAGGATCTGACTGTACGGGTGCCGATGCCCGGGGACTTCAACGCGGCCAATGCCCTGGGCGCGCTCGCCGCGCTGGTCGCAATTGGGGTAGATCCCGTCGTGGCAGTGCGCGGGATCGGTGGGCTGGACGGCGTCCCCGGTCGCCTTGAGCGCGTTGATCGGGGCCAGGAATTCACGGCGCTCGTTGATTACGCGCATACCCCGGCCGCTGTCGCGACGCTACTGGCGACCCTTCGTCCACTCACGAGCGGACGGTTGGTGATCGTATTGGGTTGCGGCGGAGATCGGGATCGGGCCAAGCGACCGCTGATGGCGCGTGCAGCGGTGGCGGGTAGTGACCTCGCCGTGTTCACCAGTGACAACCCGCGCTCGGAGGACCCCGGCGACGTCCTGGCGGACATGACCGCTGGACTCGTGGGTCTTTTCGCCGTTGAGCCGGACCGGGCAACCGCGATCACCCTGGCGGCCGACGACCTGGTCGCAGGTGACACGCTTGTGGTGGCCGGTAAGGGGCACGAGACCGGTCAGGACGTGCTGGGGACGGTGAGGCCGTTCGACGACCGCATGGTGTTGGGCGACGTCGTGTCTGCGCGTCGGGCGAAACCCTGATGCGGACCAGTCTTGGTGAGGTCGCGACCGCGACCGGGGGGGTGCTACACGGTCCCGCTCAGCTCGGTGTGACGGCGGTGGTTATCGACTCACGGACGGCAACGCCTGGGAGCCTTTTCGTGGCGCTGCCAGGAGAGCGCGTCGATGGCCATGCCTTTGCCGAGCAGGCGGTGCGTGCCGGTGCGGTTGCCGCGCTGGTCACCAGGCCGGTGCAGGTACCGCATGTCATTGTGAGCGACGCGGTCGCTGCCCTGGGCGCATTGGCGGGTTCTCATCGTCGGACTCTGTCAGCTCGGGTAACCGGCATCACCGGGTCGGTGGGAAAAACCAGCACCAAGGACCTGCTGACGACGGTGCTCGGGCAGCAAGGTCTCGTAGTGGGCCCGCCAGGCAACTACAACAACGATTTGGGCTTGCCAATTACCGTGTTGGGAGCGAGTGACGACGCGGCTCATCTCGTGCTGGAAATGGGATCCCGCGCCCCGGGTGATATTGCTCGACTGTGCGAGATTGCCCGCCCGGATACGGCAGTGGTCCTCAACGTGGGGAGCGCCCACCTCGGGCAGTTCGGCAGCTTAGCTGCGATCGCTGCCGCGAAGGCCGAGTTGGTCTCGGGAACCAGCGGGGCGGTCGTGCTGAACGCCGACGATCCGTTGGTGGCCGCCATGGGGAGTCTGGCGCCGGGTCGCGTTCGCACTTTCGGTGCGGCCGGCGAGGTTCGTGGCGAGGGGGTTGCCATTGGCGATGACGGTTGCGCCAGCTACGCGTTGGTCGCCGAGGAGGGTCGGGCGGAGGTGTCCCTTAGGCTGGTCGGCAGCCATCAGGTGACCAATTCCCTGGCGGCTGCCACCGTGGCGCTCACCTATGGCGTGGGGATCGAGCAGATCGCGGCTGCGCTTTCCATCGCAGTGCCCCGAAGTCGCTGGCGGATGGAGGTCGGCGAGCGAGCCGATGGGGTGACTGTCATCAACGACGCTTACAACGCCAACCCCGAGTCGGCCCGTGCCGCGCTGGGCGCGTTGATGTCCATGACGCGCGCCAGGCGCAGGCGCTCATGGGCCGTGCTGGGGGAGATGGGAGAACTGGGCGACCGTTCCGTCGAGGCCCATGAAGCGCTGGGCCGGTTCGCGGCCGGCCTGGGGGTGCAGCGCCTACTCGTCGTCGGGGAGGGAGCGCGCCCCATTCACCGGGGCGCGGCCTCGGAACCGGGCTGGGCTGGGGAGTCGACCTGGGCGCCGGACCTCGAAGCGGCGCTCGAGGTGCTTCGGGAACAGTTACGTCCCGGCGACGTGGCGTTGGTCAAGGCGTCCCGAGCTGCCGGTTTCGAGCGCGTGGCAGCTGCCGTGCTTGGCGAAGCGCGGACCGGCGAGGGCGCCCACCCATCTGCCATGCGGGACAATCGTGAGGTGTCGCACCGGAATAGGCAGCGGCGGTGAAATCCGTCCTCATCTCGGCGATGACAGCTCTGATCGTTTCGCTGCTCACCACTCCCGCGGTCATTCGGCTATTCCGGCGGCAGGGATACGGCCAGGAGATCCGCGACGACGGGCCCGCCTCCCACGCCACGAAGCGGGGAACGCCCACCATGGGCGGAACAGTGATCATCGTCGCTACCCTTCTCGGCTACGGGATGGCGCACCTGGTGCGGTTGGTCGCGCCGACCGCGTCCGGCCTGCTGGTGTTGATGGTCATGACCGGCCTCGGCCTCGTGGGTTTCCTCGACGATTTTCTCAAGATTCGTCATCAGCGTTCCCTTGGCCTGACCAAGACGGCGAAGCTGGTTGGCCAAGCGGCGGTCGCCGTCGCATTCGGCGTGCTTGCCGTGCGGTTCCCGAGCCATGAACTGCGTCACCTGACTCCTGCTTCGAGTCACATCTCGTTCATTCATGATTCTTCGATCGGCCTTGGCGCCGTGGGATTCGTGATCTGGGCCTACGTGATGATTTCGGCAACAAGCAACGGCGTGAACCTCACCGACGGGCTTGATGGCCTCGCTACGGGTTGTTCGGCCATGGTCTTCGCCGCCTACGTCATTATTTCGTTTTGGCAGTTCGGGAATCGATGCGGGGCGACTACTGCGACGTGCTACAACGTGCGCGACCCACTCGATGTGGCAGTGGTAGCCGCCGCCGCGATGGGAGCCTGCTTCGGCTTCCTGTGGTGGAACGCGAGTCCGGCGAAGATTTTTATGGGCGATACCGGTTCGCTTGCCCTAGGCGGGACGTTCGCCTCGATCGCGATGGTGACGCGCACGGAGTTGCTGCTCGTTGTTCTCGGCGGTTTGTTCGCCGCGATTACCCTTTCGGTCATTGTCCAGGTGGCGGTGTTCCGCACCACCGGCCGGCGGGTGTTCAACATGGCGCCCTTGCAACACCATTTCGAGCTCGCCGGATGGCAAGAGGTGACCATTGTCATCAGGTTCTGGATCGTCGCGGGATTGGCGGTCGCTTTCGGGCTCGGATTGTTCTATGCCGAGTATCTCGCGCGCGGCACGCTGGCATGAGCGCTGGCTTTGATGTGTCTGGCCGGCACGTGCTTGTCGCCGGCGCGGGCCGTTCAGGACGGGCCTGCGCGAAGGTCCTGGGCGAACTCGGTGCGCACGTTCGGCTCGCCGATGAGCGTCCAGGCGATGTCGATGGCCAGCCGGTGCTTCGGCTAGAGCGCCCGCCACCCGAGACAGACCTGGTTATCACCTCGCCCGGTTGGCGGCCGGACTCGCCGCTGCTGCTGGCCGCGGCCGCCGCGGGGTTGACCATCTGGGGTGAGGTGGAGCTGGCGTGGCGGCTGCGCCCCGACGATCAGCGCTGGCTGGCCATCACCGGAACTAACGGCAAGACCACCACAACTGGGATGCTCGCCGAGATCCTTCGTGCGGCGGGGCGGCACGCCGCCGCCGTGGGTAACATCGGTACCCCGGTGGTAGAGGTAGTTCGAGCGGAGCCGGCCTTCGAGGTTCTCGCCGTGGAGCTGTCCAGCTTCCAGCTGCACTGGTCCTCGACCATCGTCCCCACCGCGTCCGCGATCGTGAATATCGCGGCCGATCACCTCGATTGGCATGGTTCTCATTTCGCCTACGCGGCGGCCAAGGCCAGGGTGTTCACGGCTGCCAACATGGGGCTCTATGACGCCGACGACAACGGGGCGCGCGCCGTCGGCCAGGCCCACGCCGCCCGCGGTGGGCACGCCGTGCCGGTGACCTTGCAGGCGCCGGCTCCGGGGATGCTTGGGGTGCGCGCGGGCTGGCTCGTCGATGAGGCGTTCGGCGGCGGGGACCTATTGGCCGTCCGGGAGCTCGCTGTCCGGGGCCCGCACAACGTGACCAATGCTCTTCTCGCCTCGGGGCTCGCCCTGGCCGACGGGTGCCCCCCCGACGCGGTCCGGCGCGGGCTCGCGGCCTACCGTCCAGGCGCGCACCGGATGAGTCACGTTGCGCGCGTGAATGGCGTGGATTTCGTCGATGACTCAAAGGGGACTAACCCTCACGCGACCGCCGCCGCGCTGCGTTCCTACGCCAAGATCGTCTGGATCGCCGGCGGTCTGGCGAAGGGGGCCAGCTACCAGGAGTTGATCGCCGCCCACGCCGACCGGCTGGCCGCCGCGGTGCTCATCGGTGACTGCGCACCGCAAATCGCCGAGGCGATCGGGCGCCACGCCGATCAGATCCCCGTGATCATGGCAGCCACCCTTGATGATGCGGTGGGCGAGGCGGCCCGCCTCGCCCGGCCGGGAGACACTGTTTTGCTCTCGCCTGCTGCGGCATCCATGGACATGTTCACCGACTATCACCAGCGCGGCGAGGTGTTCGCCGCCGCCGTCCGCGCCCTTCCTGGGGTGTCCGATGGTGCCCTCGCCCAGGAGGTCACGTGACCAGCGTGCCGCTGCCGGACCGCTCCGGCCGGATCCGGCGCGCCACGCGTTCCACCAGCGGCGAAGGGGCCGTCCCCCGACCAGCCCGCCTCGGCGCGGCACCCACGCCGAAGGCTCGAATGCTGGATCGTCCCCTGACCAGCTACTACTTGGTCCTTGGCGCGACCGGGGCCCTGGTGCTGCTCGGTCTGGTGATGGTCCTCAGCGCGAGCAGCGTCTCCTCCTACCAGTCGTCAGGGAACTCTTACGCCCTGTTCGAGCGACAGCTGCTGTGGGTTGGGTTGGGTCTGCCCTTTGGGGTCGTGGCGTCCAAGGTTCCGATCCGGTTTGCCCGACTGTTGGCCTATCCGTTACTGCTCGCCTCCGCCGGCGGGTTGCTGCTGGTGCTCGTCCCCGGAGTGGGTGTGTCGGCATACGGTGCCACCCGGTGGATCGGTGCCGGCTCCTTCACGATCCAGCCCTCGGAACTGGCGAAGCTGGCGCTGGCGCTGTGGGGGGCCGATCTGCTGGTTCGAAAGCGACGCCGGCTGGGGGAGTGGCGCCATCTGCTGATCCCGCTCCTGCCGGTCGGAGCCCTGTTCGCCGCGCTGGTCATGGTCGAGCCGGACATGGGCACCACGATCGTGCTGCTGCTCGTGATACTTGCCCTGCTGTGGGTGGTCGGTGCGCCAGGCCGGCTGTTCGGGATGGTGGCCGGGGTACTGGCAGGTCTCGGCGCAATGCTCGCCGTCCTCGAGCCTTACCGACTGGCCCGGCTGACCTCATTTGTCCACCCCTTCGCCGACGCGCAGGGCAACGGCTACCAGGCGGTGCAGGGCATCTACGCTCTCGCCTCGGGGGGCTGGTGGGGCAATGGCCTCGGCGCCTCGCACGAGAAGTGGGATTATCTGCCGAACGCCCACACGGATTTCATCTTCGCGATCATTGGCGAGGAGCTGGGGTTGCTGGGCACTTTTGTTGTACTAGCCCTGTTCGGGGTTGTTGGGTACGCCGGGATTCGGGTCGCCCAGCGCAGTCGGGATCCATTCGTTCGACTCACGGCGGCGGCCATCACCGCGTGGCTGATCGGGCAGGCGCTGGTCAACGTGGGCGCCGTCGTCGGTGTGCTCCCGATCACCGGGATCCCACTGCCGCTGATCAGTTTCGGCGGATCCGCGCTGGTGCCCACCCTGGTCGCGATCGGGCTGTTGGCCGGCTTCGCCCGACACGAGCAACGCCCCGCCGTGCCAGCGCCGACGAGACGCCCCGGCGCACAACGGTCGGCAGCTAGCCGGCGAAGGCGTCCGATTGCCGGCCAGCGCTCGGCCCGGTGAACGCCTCGCCATCCGCGCCCTTGTCCGTTGTGCTCGCGGGGGGTGGGACCGCCGGACATGTCGAGCCGGCTCTCGCCGTGGCCGATGCACTGCGAGCGACTGTCCCCGGTGTATCCGTGACTCTCCTCGGGACGATGCACGGGCTCGAGATGCGTCTCGTACCGGCGCGAGGACACCGGTTGGCGACGATACCCAAGGTGCCGCTGCCCCGTGGCCCGTCGCTCGCAGTGCTCTCGCTGCCCCCTCGGGTCCTCGGCGCTCTTGCCGCCACCGGTGAGGTGCTGGAACGCGAGCAGGCCGACGTCGTCGTGGGTTTCGGCGGATACGTCGCGTTCCCGGCGTACCTGGCCGCCCGCCGTCGACGACTGCCCATCGTGGTGCACGAGGCGAACGCGCGGCCGGGGCTCGCCAACAAGGTAGGCGCGCGGCTCACCCACCGGGTTGCCATCAGCCATCCCGACTGCGGACTGCCGCACGGCCAACTGACCGGCATCCCGCTGCGTTCGACGATCTCCACACTGGATCGAGCAAGCGCCCGGGGCCCGGCGTGCGCGGAGTTTGGTCTAGACCCAGCCGCGCCAGTCTTGCTGGTCACCGGAGGATCGCAAGGTGCACGGCGGATCAACGAGGCGGTCGTGGGCGCCGCTGACGATCTAGCCGCCGCCGGCGTACAGGTGTTGCACCTCACCGGAGTGGCTCACGCCGCGCAGGTTGCGGCCGCCGTCTCCCGCCATCCAGGTCACCTGGTGCTGCCGTATCTGGACAAGATGCAGAACGCTTATGCCGCAGCGGACTTAGTGCTAGGCAGGGCGGGGGCGATGACCTGTGCCGAGCTGGCGGCCGTCGGCCTCCCGGCGATCTACGTGCCCCTGCCGATCGGCAATGGCGAGCAACGGCTCAATGCGTTACCTAGCGTGGATGCCGGTGGAGGGGTGCTTGTGGAAGATCGCAACCTGAGCGCCGAAGTGGTGCGCGCCGAGGTGCTGGCGCTCCTGCTGGATCCGACCCGGCTCGCGTTGATGTCTCGAGCCGCCCATGGCACGTCGCCCCACGATGCGGCCGCGGCCCTCGTCGCGATGGTGCTGGCGGCCGCGGGCAGAATTAGCCCGTGACCGAGTCCGTGCCGCGGCTGGACCGGGTGCACCTGATTGGCATCGGCGGTGCGGGGATGAGCGGCATCGCCCGCGTGCTGTTGGCCCGCGGCGCCAGCGTGTCCGGCAGTGATGCGAAGGACTCCACCGCCCTTGCCGCCCTGCGGGTCCTTGGTGCGACCTGCCACGTCGGCCATGAGGCGACGAACGTGGGTGACGCCCAGACAATCGTGTACTCCAGCGCGATTCGACCCGAAAACGTCGAGCTGGTGAGCGCGCGAGCACTGGGTCGCGACGTGCTACCCCGAGCCGCCGTGCTCGCGGCGTTGATGCGCGAACGGTTCGGCGTGTGCGTGGCTGGTACGCACGGCAAGACGACGACCACGTCGATGCTGGTGGTGGCCTTGCACGGTTGCCACGCCGACCCCTCATTTGTGATCGGGGGTGACCTCAACGAGGCTGGGAGCAATGCCCATGCGGGCAGCGGAGCGTTGTTCGTTGCCGAGGCCGACGAGAGCGACGGTTCCTTCCTGCTGCTGTCCCCCGACGCCGCTATCGTCACGAACGTCGACGCCGACCACCTCGATCATTACGGGACCCGCGAAGCGGTCGACGTCGCGTTCGTTGCCTTTGCCGAACGGGTGCGGGCCGGCGGGTTCCTGGTCACCTGCGCGGACGATCCAGGATCCCGCCGGCTCGCCGATCAGGCCCGACGCCGCGCGATCGATGTGCGGACCTATGGGGAGAGCGAGGATGCCGACCTTCGCCTCGTCGATCTGAGCGTGCGCCCGGAGGGAACCAGCTTCGGTGTCGTACATGTGGGTAGCCGGCTCGGGCAGGTGGAGCTCGCCGTCGTCGGTCGGCACAACGCGCTCGACGCCGCGGGCGCCCTGCTGACGGGGGTCGGCTTGGGTTTCGGTTTTGGCAGGCTCGTTGACGGCCTGCGCGGATTCGGGGGGGCACGGCGGCGCTTCGAGCTGAAGGGCTCGGCCGCGGGCGTTCGCGTCGTCGATGACTACGCCCATAACCCGGCAAAGGTCGCGGCCGCGCTGGCCGCAGCCAGAGTGGTGGCAGGAGAGGGCCGGTTACTGGTGGCGTTCCAGCCGCATCTGTATAGCCGGACCCAGCTTTTTGCGGCCGAGTTCGGCCGGGTGCTCGCACTTGCCGACGAGGTGGTCGTGTTGGAGGTGTACGGCGCCCGCGAAGATCCCATCCCCGGGGTATCCGGGCAGCTCATTGCCGACGCCGTGCCGCTGCCCCCCGGTCAGGTCCGGTTTCTGCCCTCAGCGCTGCAGGCAGCTCACTGGCTGGCCGAGTCCGCCCGTCCCGGCGATCTGGTGCTTACGGTTGGGGCTGGTGACGTGACGCTGCTCGGGCCGCACGTCCTGGCGCTGCGCGCCGCCGGGCTCTTGTGAGCATGGACTATCGGCCAGTTACCTGGGACCCGCCCGTTGACCCGTCGGCACTTGCGACGGTGGCCGAGCGCTGTGCGAGAGCCGGACTGCCGGTCCAGCGCCACCACCCGCTTGCGGCGACCACGACGTTTGGGGTGGGTGGCCCCGCAGCGGTGTTTATCGAACTCGCTGATCTCCCCGCGGCACAGGTCTTCTCGCGATCCCTGCGCGGAACAACCGCGGAGCAGGTGCCCATGTTCGTGCTTGGCAAGGGCAGCAACACTCTCCTTTCGGACGAGGGTTTCGCCGGAGTGGTGGTGCATCTCGGCCGCGGTCACAAGTGGCTGCGGCGAGACGGGCGCGTGGTCAGCGCCGGCGCCGGTGAGGCGATGCCCGCGCTGGCCGCCTGGGCGGCGCGTGAAGGGTTGGCGGGATTGGAGTTCGCCGCCGGAATCCCCGCCACCGTGGGAGGATCGGTACGCATGAATGCAGGCGCGCACGGCGCGGATACCGGTGGCCCCCTACGGGCCGTGGACCTGGTTCTCCCGGGGCGAGGCGAGGTGTGTTCGCTGGAACGCGCCGAGGTGGACTTTGGCTACCGCCGCTCCCGACTGCCCGAGCGTGCCCTTGTCGTGGCAGCCTCGTGGCACCTGGACCCGGATGATCCGGCAGCGATTCGGACGCGCCTGGATGAGTTGCGCGCCTGGCGGCGCGGCACGCAGCCACTGCGTGAGCGTAACTGCGGTTCGGTATTCACCAACCCGCAGGGGGACTCGGCCGGCCGGCTGATCGACGCGGCGGGGGCAAAGGGTCTGAGCATCGGCGCGGCGGAGGTGTCATCGAAGCACGCGAACTTCATCATTGTGCGGCGGGGTGCCACGGCCGCAGACGTCCATGCGCTCATCGGCGAAGTCCGAGAGCGGGTGCATCGCGCCGGCGGTCCGTTGCTGGAACCCGAGGTTCGCCTCGTGGGCCATTTCTCCTAGCGAAACTGGCCGGCGTGTCGCCGATGACTGTCTTGACCCATGGTGGGGACATTCCCTACGGTGTCGACCACGACCTCAGGTTGACATAACTATAACCGTTTAGTTGACGGTGAAGGTTAGGCCAGGCTGAGTCCAGGGCGCCGCAGTCCGGGGCACCGGTGGTGCCTTCCCCGCACCGCCGGGCAGCGGGTTGACAGCGTCCGAGTTCCACCGCACCGAGTTCCACCGCACCGAGTTCCACCGCAGTTCCAGCCCACGTCATTCACGCGCCCACCTGCGGCCGTCCGAGAGGCTTGCCCGTGCCCGCACCGCAGAACTATCTCGCCGTCATTAAGGTCGTCGGAATCGGTGGTGGCGGTGTCAACGCCGTGAACCGCATGATCGAGGCGGGACTGAAGGGCGTGGAGTTCATCGCCGTGAACACCGACGCCCAGGCACTGCTGATGAGCGACGCGGACGTCAAGCTCGACGTCGGGCGCGAACTCACCCGTGGCCTCGGTGCAGGGGCCAACCCGGAGGTGGGGCGGCAGGCAGCCGACGACCACCGCGAGGAAATCGAGGAGGTGCTCAAGGGCGCCGACATGGTCTTCGTCACAGCAGGCGAGGGGGGAGGCACTGGCACCGGCGGGGCGCCGGTGGTGGCCAATGTGGCCCGGTCGCTTGGCGCCCTGACGATAGGCGTGGTGACCCGCCCCTTCTCGTTCGAGGGCCGCCGGCGCGCCGAGCAATCCGAGATCGGTATCGCCGCACTTCGCGAAGAAGTGGACACGTTGATCGTCATCCCCAACGACAGGTTGCTGGCAACGAGCCAGCGCGACGTCAGCGTGCTGGACGCGTTCAACTCCGCCGACCAGGTATTGCTGTCGGGCGTTCAAGGGATCACCGACCTGATCACCACGCCCGGTTTGATCAATTTGGACTTCGCCGATGTCAAGGCGGTCATGTCGGGCGCCGGCAGTGCCCTGATGGGGATCGGTAGCGCCCGCGGGGAGGACCGGGCGGCGGCGGCGGCCGAGCTGGCCATTGCCAGCCCGCTGCTGGAGGCCAGCATGGACGGCGCCCTGGGCGTGTTGTTGAACATTTCCGGCGGTAGTGATCTCGGTCTGTTTGAGATCAACGCCGCGGCCGAACTCGTCGCGGAGGCCGCCCACCCCGAAGCGAACATTATTTTCGGTGCCGTCATTGACGACGCCTTGGGCGACGAGGTGCGGGTCACCGTAATCGCCGCCGGCTTCGACGCCGGGACGCCCCGCGCCCGCCCGGACCGATTGCGGGCAGCCCGAAGCGCGCCGGCCGCTCCCGCGCCGGGCCCGGTCGCCACCCTGACGCCCCCGGCACCCGAGCCGGAACGGTACGTGCCGGAGCCGGTTGCCTCCCGGGTGGCGCCCCCAGCCGCCGCGCCCAAAGTGACATCCCGCCCCGAGCGGCGACCGGTCGTGTTCATCGACGACACTGACGACCTCGACGTCCCAGACTTCCTTAAGTAGGCGTGCGGCAAGTAGGCGTGCGGCCGGAACCGCTGGACGCAGCGCTCCCTGGCCTCGCGCGCGGCCTGTTCACGACCCGCGTCGGCGGGGTGAGTGGCCCACCTTGGGCGGCGTTGAACCTCGCCCAGCATGTGCACGACGATCGGGGGCGGGTGACAGCCAACCGGGCGCTGCTGGCTGCCGACCTCGGGGTCCCCCCAGAACGGTTGATGTTCGCCGAGCAGGTACATGGCGCGGGCGTGGCGGTGGTCGACCGTGAGGTGAGCCGCGGCCGGCCAGGCCCGCTCCCCGGCGTCGACGCACTCGTTTCGGCGACAACCGGCCTGGGATTGGTGGTGTTGGCCGCGGACTGCCTCCCCGTGCTTCTCGTCGACCCGGCGAACGGCGTCATCGGCGCCGCCCACGCCGGCCGGCGGGGCCTGCTGGCCGGTGTCCTGCCCGCCACGGTTCAGGCCATGGCGGGAATCGGGGCGGATCCCGGGCGGATCAGCGCGGTGATCGGTCCCGCCGTGTGCGGACGCTGCTACGAGCTACCCGTCCAGCTGGCCGACCTGGTCGGGAGGGCCGTGGTGGGCAGCCGCACGACCAGTCGTCACGGACGTCCCGCGGTTGATTTACCGGCCGGGGCTCGGGCCCAGTTGCTCGCCGCGGGAGTGGCACAGGTTCACGATGTCGGCCGCTGCACCCACGAGGATCCCGACCTGTACAGCTATCGGCGAGATGGCCGCACTGGACGGCAGGCCGGCGCCTTGGCATTGCTGTGCTGAATCGGCCCGTGGAACTGGCCGGGCGCCTCGCCGACGTCAGGGGATTGATCGGGCAGGCGGCCAGGGCGGCGGGACGCGATCCGGAAGCGATCACTCTCGTGGCGGTCAGTAAAACCTTCCCCGCGAGCGACGTGGCGATACTCGCCGGGCTCGGGGTGCAGGATTTTGCGGAGAACCGCCATCAGGAGGCGGCGGCGAAGGCAGCGCAGTTACCCGGCCTGCGCTGGCACTTCGTCGGCCGCTTGCAACGCAACAAGGCGCGGCAGGTCGCCGCTTACGCAGATCTGGTGCATTCGGTTGACCGGCAGGAACTGCTGGCACCGCTGGATCGGGGCGCTGCGGACCGGGGCACGGCGCTGCCGGTGCTGATTCAGGTCAGCCTGGCCGAGGGCGCCGGGCGCGGCGGCATGCCCCCAGCGGACCTGCGATCACTCGCGGCGGCGGTCACAAACTGTGAGCATCTGCTGCTTGCGGGGGTCATGGGGATCGCGCCACCGGGCCTCGCTCGAGCCCGGGGGGCCTTCGCACTCTTGCGTGACGTGCATCGGCAGCTGCTTGCCGAGCATCCCCTGGCCACCGTGGTTTCGGCCGGCATGTCCGGCGACCTGCCCGAGGCGATCGAGCAGGGCGCAACGTTGGTTCGTGTCGGCGGCGCGTTGTTCGGGGCCCGACCACCAATCAGCGACTAACATCGCGGCCATGCCGGGCATGTTGCGCAAGTCGATGCTGTACCTCGGTCTTGTCGATGACGAGGAGTACTCCCACCCCTATGCCGAGGAGCACCCAGGACCGGTCGCGGCGCAGGACAGCTCTGCCCGACGCTCCGCTCGTCCCTCCCGGGTCGCTAGAGGGCACGAGGAGGACTACGACGAATACGTCGACCAGGCACCACGTGGCAGGGAGATGCGTGGTGGCTCGGCGGATGTGCGCAGGGCCGCGGCTGCCAGCCCAGCCCGGGTTGCGGAGCCGTATCGCATCACCACCCTCCAACCAAGGACCTACAACGAAGCGCGGACGATCGGCGAACACTTCCGCGAGGGCGTACCGGTGATCATCAATCTGACCGAGATGGATGACGCCGACGCCAAACGACTGGTCGACTTCGCGGCCGGTTTGATCTTCGGCCTGCATGGGTCCATCGAGCGGGTCACGAACAAGGTATTCCTGCTCTCGCCCACCAACGTGGAGGTCAGCGAAGCCGACAAGGCCGCGATTGCCGAGGGCGGCTTTTTCAACCAGTCCTAATCGTGCGACCGGTCCGAGAAGCGCGAGCTGATCGCACCCCGACCGTGGGAGTCCCACCCTGAGCATCGTCGGCGAGGTCCTTTACATCGCGCTGGCGCTGTTCCTCGTCCTGCTGGTCGCCAGGGCCGTCATCGGATACGTGGTGACCTTGTCCTCCTACCGACCGTCCGGCGCGATGGCGGCGCTGTTCGAGCTTGTCTACACGGCGACCGATCCGGTGCTGCGCCCCCTGGACCGGGTGCTACCCCCGGTGCGTGTCGGGCGTGCCGCGATCTCGCTGTCCTTCCCGGTGGTTTTCATCGCCGTCAGCCTGCTCATGGGCGTGGCCAGGTCGTTGTGAGCCGGCTATGACTCAACACCCGAAGATCGTTCGGTCCCGTCTCGACGCCAAGGAGCACCCATGCCGCTGACCCCGCAGGACGTCCGCGACAAGATGTTCACCTCCGTTCGGTTCAAGCAGGGCTACGACGAGGACGAGGTCGACGCTTTCCTTGACCGGGTGGAGGAGGAACTCACCCGCCTCGCCAGCGATAAGGAGCGGCTTACCGCTGAGCTTTCGAAGGCGCGGGTCTTGAGCACCGAACCCGTCGCGGAGTGGGGCGGTGCCGAACGAGCCATCGAGGTGCCCGATGACGCTCCGCGCTCCGCGTTCGCGCCGTCGCCTAGCGGACCGTTGGCCGCCGAGGACATGCCTGCTGACCTCGACCCCGAGGTTGCCGGTCCACCGGTTCCGGCGCCGATTGAAGCCCCGCTGCCGCCCCCCAGTCCGACCGAGGATGCGTTGCGCAGGACCCTCGTGCTGGCCCAGCGTACGGCTGATGCCGCCATTGCCGAGGCGCGGGCGGAGGCGGCGGCGATGATCGAGGGGGCGACCACCAAGGCTGAAGAAACCGAGCGCGTCTCCCGGCTGCATCAGGCGACCAGGGAACACGATCACCAGGTGGAGTTCGAGCGGCTGCAAGCCGCCGTCGAGCAATTGCGCGGGTTTGAGCGTGAGTATCGCGGTCGGCTCAAGGCCTACCTGCATCTGCAGATGCGGGAACTGGAGGATTCAACGCCGGCGGAGCCCTCCGCTGTCGCTGGGGTACCCGCCCGCACGGCATTGGGTTCCGGCGCGCCACGGCAGGAAGCCGCCGAGGACGCTGAGTTCCCCGACGATCCCGACTTCGGTGCCGAATCCGGCCATTTCACGCATGCCGACGCGACGCCCCATCGACATGAGGACCTGGCCGAGCCGCAGTGAGGGTCGGTCACGAGGCTGCCAGGGCCGGTTTTGGTCTGGGCTCGACTCAGCCCGGTAAGATCTTGTGGGTGCGCGTCCTTCGTCGAGTACTCCTCTGCACCGCAAAGGCGGCCCCAGCGTGATCGTCCTCAGCGTCGCCCTGGTGGTCATGGCGGCCGTGCTACTCATCGTCGGGATCATCACCAAGGGTGTCGTCGTGATCTACCTGTCGATCGCGGCCTCGGCGGCGGCGGCGGCGCTGCTGTTCGTTGGGGTTCGGGGCAGCCGCCCGAACGCCGAGGGCTCGGGCGAGAGCCTGGAGCCGTCGGCACCTGCCCTACGGCGCCCGGTGGCGTCCGGTGGTGGGGCTGTTGCTGTTCCCGTCGCTGATGACCTCGGCGATGACGGGGCCGACATCGGGGCCGAGGGTGACGCTTCGAGCTTGGGGTCGGTCATGGTCGTCTCCGGCCGGCCCCGATATCACCGGTCCGGCTGCCGCTTTCTTTCCGGCCGTGACGACGCCGAGCAGATCCCCGTCGAGGAGGCCCGCGAGGTGGGGTTCACCCCGTGCGGGGTGTGCAAACCGGACGAGGCGCTCGCGGTTGCTGCGGTTCATGTCCGGGGCCTAGACGTCGAGAGGGCCGAGGCGCAGTGGACCGGTGCGGGCGCGCCGGTTGACGACGAAGGCGAACCACCGGTCGAGCCGGTGGAGGACCGCATCCCACCTGCCGGCGGGGCGAACGCGTCACCCGCGGACCGTTCGACCTTGTCGCGAGAGGTGGTGGTGGTGATCCCGGACCGCGGCAAATATCATCGGGCCGAATGCCGCTTTGTGCGCAACGTCGAGGGCACCATGTCCCTTACCCGAGACGGTGCCAGCCAGAAGGGATACGGGGCCTGCGGGGTGTGCAAGCCGTAACGGTCAGGCGCTGGACAACACCCGACGGCGAAACGGGTCGCGCGGGGGGGCCAACGGCATCTGCACCCGTTCGCCCTCCAGGGGGATCCCGGTAAGCCCGAGGACATATCCAAGGACGCTCGTCGTGGTTTCGCCGCGTTCTACCCCGGCCTCGGTCACCATTGCCCGGTAAATCGTCACATAGTGCCGGACCGGGGTGTCGTAGGACCAATCCACCGATCCAAGGTGCAGGGCGCCCCCTGGGCTTCCGCCCGGACCGTCGAAGGCGTGCGACCACACCTGGACGCCAGCGGGTCCGGCCGAGAAGCAGCCGCCTCGCGCGACGTCGTGCCGGCCCGCGGCGTCTAGCAGGTCTCGGGTCTCTCTCTCGGGCAAGACCAATGCCGGCCGAACGTGACTGGCTAGCGCCGGGACCGCAACGGCGTGGGGCGCCAGCACCACCGGCGTCCCTCTCACAGAACCGAGCGCTCCGGGGAGTGCGACCACCGCCACGATGACCTCCGGATCTAAGGAGTGCGCGACCGTTGCTGCGCTATGTGCTGAACCATTCGGCAACAACCGCCGCCATCTTGACTACGCGGGGTACGCCAAAGGGGTGGTTCAGTGATCGAGCACATGCCCTTTCGACGGATATTTACCCCCCTGCCTGGCGCAGGTAGAGCACCAGGTCGAGTTCGGCGCTGCGGTGCTCGGCGACCGGGACGCGTGGTCGGCCGTGCACCACCGCCACGGCAAGGACGTCGGCGGCAAGCGCGGTGCCATGCTCGCGCAGGGCCTCGGCGAGCTCGCCCTCGGCCTCCCACCACAGTTCGATGCGGTCGGTCACCGCAAGGCCGGCCGCCTTGCGCGCCTCGTTGGTGAGTCGGGAGACCTCACGCGCTAAACCGGCCCGTTTCAGCTCCGCGGTGAGCGTCAGGTCCAGCGCCACCGACGCTGCCTCACCGGTGGCCACCGCCCACCCTTCACGCGGGGTCTCGGTAACGATCAGCTCGTCCGCACCGAGCCCCTGCCACTCACCGTCGAGTTGCACCGCCACCGTCCCGCTCGCCCGGTCGTAGGAACCGGCGCCCACCTGGGAGGCGACCTGCTGGGTTCGGTTGCCGAAACGGCGACCCAGTGCGCGGAAGTTGGGTTTGACGCTGACCTCGACCAGATCGCCGGTGAGCGCCGCGATCGTAAGGACATTGAGCTCGTCGGCTATCTCGGCGCGCACGTCTGGGTCCAGCTCGGCGAACCCTGCCGCGGCCACCAGGGCGCGGGCCAGTGGCTGACGAGTCCGAACTCCGCTCGCGGCTCGCGCCGCCCGGCCCAGTTCCACCAGCCGCCGGGCCAGCGCCACCTGACGGGCCAGCCCGGGCTCGGCGTGGCCGGCTGCCGGCCAGCCAGCGAGGTGGACGCTGTCGGGCGCCGAGGGGTCGACCGCAACCACCAGCCGTTGCCACAGGGCGTCGGCAAGAAACGGCGTGAACGGAGCCAAGAGCCGGCACAACTCGCGCAGGCAGGTGTGCAATGTGGCGAGCGCGGCCGAGTCACCGGCCCAGAATCGTCGACGCGAGCGTCGCACGTACCAGTTCGACAGATCGTCGATGAACTGGGCCAGTCGGCGGCCCGCCCGCGGACAGTCGAACACCTCCAGGGCGGCCGTTACCTCGGTGGTGACCTCCGCGAGTTCGGCCAGCGCCCAGCGGTCGAGCACCGGCCGGCCCGCCGGCGGCGCCTCCCCCTGGCCGGGCTCCCACCCGGCCGCGTCGGCGTACAGGGTGAGAAAGGAGGCGGTGCTCCAGGTCGTGAGCAGAACCTTGCGGACCACCTCGTCAAGCGCGGAGTGGCCCACCCGGCGGGCCGACCATGGCGACCCCCCCGCCGCCATGAACCAGCGTAGGGCGTCGGCGGAATGCCGTTCCATCAGCGGCATCGGCTCAAGGATGTTACCCAGGTGTTTGCTCATCCGGCGCCCGTCCTCCGCCAAAATGATCCCGAGGCACAGAACCGACTTGTACGAATTTCGGTCGAACACGAGGGTGCTGATGGCCATCATCGTGTAAAACCAACCACGGGTCTGGTCGAGCGCCTCGCAGATGTACTGCGCCGGGAACGCCGCCTCAAACCGCTCGTTGTTGTGGTGGGGGGCGCCCCACTGGGCGAACGGCATCGCGCCGGCGTCATACCAGCAGTCGATCACTTCCGGCACCCGTCGGGCGATCTGGCCGCACTCGGAGCAACCGATCTGCACCTCGTCGATGTAGGGACGGTGCGGATCAATGGCCGTCACGTCCCGGCCGGCCAGTTGGGACAGTTCGTCGAGGGAGCCGACGGGTGTCACGTGACCGGATTCACATCGCCATAGCGGCAGCGGCGTGCCCCAGTAGCGGTTTCGCGACAGCGCCCAGTCCACGTTGTTCGCTAGCCAGTCACCGTACCGACCGTCCCGGATTGAGGTGGGATGCCAATCGGTATGGGCGTTCTCCCGAAGCAGAGCGTCCTTACGCGCTGTCGTCTTGACGTACCACGAGGGCATTGCGTATTGCAGAAGGGGGGTGTCGCAGCGCCAGCACAGCGCGTAGCTGTGCTCGTATGGTTCGTATCGATGCAGGATGCCGCGGCTGCGCAGATCGTCAACCAACAGTGCATCCGCGTCCTTGAAGAACATGCCGCCGACCAGCGGAACATCGTCACTGAATCGACCGTCATGCCTGATCGGGTTGACCACCGGCAGCCCGTAGGACCGGGCAACCGCCAGGTCTTCTGCGCCGAAGGCGGGGGCTTGGTGTACCAACCCGGTGCCGTCCTCGGTGGTCACATAGTCGGCCAGAACGACATAGTGCGATTCGGGTACGGCTATCAGATCGAACGGCCTGGCGTAGGTGCGATGCTCCAGCTCGCTGCCGGGGAACTTTCGCACGATGACGGCGTCGGCACCCAACGCGGCCGTGAGCAGGGGCTCGGCTACGACATACCGCTGGCCGTTTAGCTCGGCGAGCACGTAGCTGACCGAGGGATGCACGGCGACGGCCGTATTCGAGACCAACGTCCACGGCGTTGTCGTCCAGATCAACAGGCTCGCGTCCAGGTCCGGTCCGGAGGTAAGCGGCAGCCGGACGTAGACGCTGGGATCGATCACCTGGGCGTAGCCTTGCGCCACCTCATGGTCGGAAAGGCCGGTCTCGCATCGCGGGCAGTAGGGCGTTACCCGGTGGTCCTGCACGAGCAAGCCGCGTTGGTGCAAGACCTTCAATGACCACCAGACGCTTTCGATATACGCCGAATCCATCGTGCGGTAGGCATGCTCGTAGTCGAGCCAGTAACCCATTCGCTCGCTCATGTGCTCGAACGCGTGCATGTTGGTGAACACGGACTCGCGGCAGCGAGCATTGAATTCCGCGACGCCGTACGCCTCGATGTCCTGCTTGGAGGTGAACCCGAGTTCCTTCTCGACTGCGAGCTCCACCGGCAGGCCGTGGCAGTCCCATCCAGCCCGGCGCGCGACCTGGCGCCCCTGCTGGGTGCGGAAGCGGCAGAACAGGTCCTTGAATGTGCGCGCCTCCACGTGGTGGGTTCCGGGCATCCCGTTGGTCGTGGGCGGCCCCTCGTAGAACACCCAGGGCTCGCCGTCGATGGTCTGGTCGAGGCTGCGCGCGAACACCCTTGTCTGGGCCCACCTGGCGAGCGTTTCGTGCTCCAGCGCGGGTAGGTCGACATGGGCAGCCAGCGGGGTGAACGGCATCTGCTCTTCCTCCATCGTGTGCTCCGATGGAGGGACGAGACCCTGGGCCGGTCCCGCGGTGCCACCCTCCTTGGGTGCCGGATCGCGGCGCACCCCACTCTTGACGTGCCCGGGTCCGGGTCTAGTAGGCGCCCGATGACGCCGTTCTTCCGGCCGCTCTGGGGTGATACGTCTGCCGCGCCTGCCCCCGGGCTCGCACCATCCCCGGGTCGCTGCTGGTGGCCTGCGGCGACGCGTGCTCCGTCGCTGCGTTTTCCCGGACCAGCGTACGACGTTCGCCCGGGTGGGTCGCGCGTGGGTCGGTGCGGCGCGGCGTATTGCCGGGGGCGCGGCCCGGTCGTACTGTGCGCGGCGCCCAATCTTGCGTTCTGGGTGCATTCCGATGAGGGGAGCGGGTGTGGCAAAGGAACGCGGCGGCATTCTGGGACGGCTCGGGCGGCGGAGCCGATCGGCACAGAACCCATCACCGGCGGCGGCGAAGTCACTCAAGGCGACGGCTGGCACGGCTGCCACCAAGACATCGCTCAAGACCGCCGTCGCGGCCGGGACGAAAAAGGCGGCCGCCGCGAAGCCGACGAAGGCCGGGGGCGCGGCGGCTTCCAAGGCAAGTGTCAAGAAGGCGCAAGCGACGACCAAGAAGGCACCGGCCAAGGCGACGGCGAACAAGCGCCCGGCCAAGGTGGCGGCCGTGAGCAAGGCACCGTCGAAGGCGAAGGCGCCGGCCAAGCGCCCGGCGAAGGCGGCTGGGGCCAGCAAGGCACCGGCGAACCCGGCCAAGGTAGCGGCGACCAAGCGCCCGGCCAAGGCTAGTGGGGCCAGCAAGGCGCCGGCGAGCAAGGCGGCGCCGGCGAGCAAGGCACCGGCGAACACCGGCCCGGCGAAGGCGTCAGCCGCGAGCAAGCGCCCGGGCAAGGCTGGCGGCCAGGCGGTGGTCAGCAAGGCGCCAGCCAAGGGCTCCGCGACATCCACCATCTCCACCGGGAAGGCGGCTGCCGCGAGGCCCCCGCGGGGGGGCGCCTCCACCCAGGAGGGAATCGGATCCGGGGCGAGGGTCCGGGTGGGGCTGCTACCGGCCCTGCCGGGTGATCGGGCGTGGACGGCCCAGGAGGTCAGCGGGGTGCGGGCCTCGCTGACGGCCGAAGCCATCGACCTGCGACACGAAATCGACGATGCCTCCGCCGCCTATGACAAGGCCTTGCGCGAAGGGGACCAGGGCACCGGTGACGACCAGGCCGACGCGGGGAGTGCCACCTTCGAACGGGAGCATGAACTATCGCTCGCCGCGAACAGCCGCGATCTGCTGGCGCAGGTGGAACGCGCGCTGCAACGGCTCGACGCCGGCACTTACGGCGACTGTGAGGTCTGCGGTAACCCGATTGGAAAGGAGCGGCTCAAGGCGTTCCCTAAGGTGACCCTGTGCCTGACGTGCAAACAGCGGGAGAACCGCCGCTGACTGAAGGCCGGCGATCGGGCCGGCGGCGCCGGGTCGGAGTCCTCGTCAGTGCCGCTCTCAGCGTGTTCGGCGCCGACCTTGCCACCAAGACGTGGGTGGTGCACCACTTCGCGGACGGGCATCGCATCATTGTCGTCCCGCATGTCCTTGATGTGCAGGAGAGCCGCAACGCGGGCGCCGCCTTCGGTCTGGCGGCAGGGGCCACCCTGCTGCTCTCGCTCGTGGCGCTCGTGGTGATCGCCTACATCGTCCGGATCGCGCCGCGGCTGCGTAGCCGACCGTGGGCGGTGGCCCTCGGATTGCTACTTGGGGGGGCGGTCGGCAACCTGGGCGACCGGGTGTTCCGCTCCCCTGGAGTGCTTCGAGGTCGTGTGGTGGACTGGATCGACCTGCACCACTGGCCGGTGTTCAACCTCGCTGATTCCGGGATCGTGGTCGGCGGGATTCTGGCCGTGTTGCTCGCAACCCGCGGGCTGCGAGCGGATGGGAGCCGCGAGGCACCCGAGGAGGAGCGCCGATGACCCTCCCGGTGGAACGAAGGACGCTGCCGGTTCCCGACGGCCTCGACGGCCTGCGGATCGACGCGGCGCTGGCCAGGCTGTTTGGCGTCTCACGAACCGCCGCCGCCGACATCGCTGCCGCCGGCGGAGCCCGACTTGATGGGCGCCCGGTCGGCAAGTCCGACCGGGTGCGCTCCGGCGCGTTCCTGGAAGTGGCTCTGCCGGTGCGGCGTGCCTGGGAGCCGCCAGCCGAAACCGGTGCCGCCGAGGGGCTGCGTGTGGTGTACGAGGACGGCGACATCATTGTGGTTGACAAGCCCGCCGGAGTCGCCAGCCATCCCAGTCCCGGCTACGAGGGGCCCACCGTCACCGGTGGCCTGGCCGCCACCGGGCGGCAACTTTCCACTTCGGGGGCCGATGAGCGGCAGGGTGTCGTTCATCGATTAGACGTGGGTACCTCCGGCCTGATGGTGCTGGCCAGAAGTGAGCGGGCTTTCACCACACTCAAGGAGCAATTTCGGGCCCGTACGGTCGATAAGCGCTACCGCACGGTGGTGCAGGGTCGCCTTGATCCGCTTGCTGGGACGGTGGATGCACCCATCGACCGGCATCCGGGACACGCCTATCGCTTCGCGGTCGTCGCCGGCGGGAAGCCGAGCGTCACGCACTACGAAACCCTCGAGGTAACCCGCGCAGCCAGCCTGTTGGAGGTGAGGTTGCAGACCGGTCGAACCCATCAGATCCGGGTCCACCTGGCCGCGCTACGCCACCCCTGCGTGGGTGATCTCACCTACGGGGCGGACCCCACCCTCGCCGCGCGCCTGGGTCTGACCCGCCAGTGGCTGCATGCGGCGCGGCTTTCGTTCAGGCATCCCGATGACGGGCGAGCGGTGCGTTTTGACTGCCCCGACGCCGCGGACCTGGCCCGCGCCTTGGCCAGCTTGCAGGCCGAATCATGAGCGGAGCTGCGAAGTGGCGAAGCGAATGCAGATGGGCGCAGCATGAGCGGAGCTGCGAAGTGGCGAAGCGAATGCAGATGGGCGCAGCATGAGCGAAGCTGCGAAGTGGCGAAGCGAATGCAGATGGGCGCAGCATGAGCGGAGCTGCGAAGTGGCGAAGCGAATGCAGATGGGCGCAGCATGAGTAGCGGTCTGGGCCGGTTGCTGCGCCGGCTTGACCAGCTGCTGATCCCGCGCAAGTCGCGCGGCCCGGGCGGCGTCGACGGTGCCGCACCCGGCCCACCGAAGGGTGCCCCTAGACGGGCGCCGGCCGTCGAGGCCGTCGGACCGGCCGACTCGGCGGCGCGAGCTGATCCACCTACACCGAGCCGGGATGGTCGGTTGCGCCGGCTGGATCAGCGCTACGCCCGCGTCGGCCTGTTGGGCTTTTTGCACGACGTGCCGCAGGTGGCGTTCGTCGCGGTTGCGGCCCTCCTGGTCGTCGGCGCGCTTGCGGTTCTCCTGGTGCGAGGCCCGGGAACCGGAGGCGGGGCGGCGAACCCGCCGGGTCAGGGCGCCCAGGCCGCACCTCCCACCGGGAGCGGCGGGGGCACCGGAGTGCCGGGCGTAGCGAATTCGGTGGTTCGTGGCTGCCCGCTCCCGGCCGCCGACGGCGGCATCGCCTACGTGGGTCCACCCGCTCATGAGGACATCGCGAGGTTCCTGGTCGATCAACGAAAGCTTCTCGACGCCTGCGCTAGGTCCGCTGGTGGGCAACGCCTGTTCGCGGTCGTCAGCCTCGCGGCGCCGCAGACACCCGACGGGGTTGCGCGGTTCGTCGGTCGCGGCCCGGTAGGGGTGCTCGCGGGTTACGCCTTGCTCCCCGGCGATCCGCTCCCACGAATACTTCCGCTGGGCGATGGGCGCACACCGCTCACCGCGTCCGCGATGGTCATCCGAGGGGCCTTCGCGGCGGCCGCTGCCAGCCTGGCCGGCGATGCGAAGGCGCAGGAACAGCAGGCCGCCACCATCACCGCCCCTGACCCCGGCCAGCAGGCGTTCAAGGCAGATTTCTTGAAGTCGGCGGCCACCGACCGGGCCGCGCAGGCCGGGCTGGCCCAGGGTTGCGGCTGCGTTTACGGCCTGCTCGTGGAGGCCAAGATTTCGGCCTTGCGCACGCTCGACGGCGCGAGCGGGGTGCGCCTGGTCGAGCTTGCCCCACCGGGCACAGCGCTGGACGGGATCACTCCGCGACCTCTGCTGGTCAGCGAGCGGGACCAAACCGGGACCGGAGCGCCCCCTACGCCGATTCCAGGGGGGTAGTTGATCAGCGTCGAACCCGCTTTGCTGGCGGCCGCGGCGCGGCTGCGCCACGACGTCTTCGTCGTGGGTCAAGGCGTTGACCCGGAAATCGAGGCCGACGGAGCCGACCGGAGCGCCACGCACAGTGTGGTCCAGGACGGTGGACGCGTGGTGGCGACCGGTCGGCTGGTCGAGGAGCGGAGCGGTCGGCAGACCTGGGCGCGCCTGGGCCGGATCGCGGTACGGCCCGACCTGCGTGGGCAGCGGCTGGGGGTCCAGGTTGTGCGTGAGCTTGAAATGGCGGCCGCCGGCCTGGGGCTTCCCCGCATGCGACTGCACGCCCAACAGGGGGTAGTCGGCTTTTACGAACGCCTTGGCTGGCACCCGGTCGGGGCCCCGGACCTCGAGGCGGGCATCGTGCACCGCTGGATGCAGCGTGATCTGCTGCCGGGGATTCGGCCGGTGCGCGACAGCGATGCGAAGGCGGTACAACAGCTGATCGGAGATTGCTTTCGCGAGTACCCCGGTTGCGCCCTTGAGCTGGACGGTCTCGACGAGTGGATGCTCGCACCGTCCACGGGCTATGACCGAAGGGGGGGCCGGCTCTGGGTCCTGCCTGATGCCGCGACCGGCATTTCCGCCAGCTGCGGCCTGGCACCGAACGGCCACAACATCGAACTCAAGTCCCTTTATGTCGCCGCCTCGCATCGCCGGCGCGGGTACGCGGGCGCTCTCGTGGGAGTCGTTGAGCGCATCGCCCGCGAGCGGGGCGCTTCCGAGGTGGTGCTGTGGAGCGATACGCGGTTCGCCGATGCGCACCGTCTTTATACCCGGCTCGGATACGCCAGGCAGTCCGAAACGCGTGAACTGCACGACAGCTCGAACAGCACCGAGTACCGCTTCAGCAAGCCGCTGCCCTTGACCGAGCGCGACGCGCCGGGACCGACGCACGCGTTTGGCTGACCCGAGTGTCGGGTGCCAGCTCTGTCCGGACCTCGTGCTAGACAAGGGTCTCCACCGCACCCCGCCCGGCCGCCTTTCCCCGCCGCACCGCCGGCAGCAGCCGCCCGTTCGCCGAGGAGGTCCGCTGTCGCATGCCCGGCTCGGAGCGTGACTCGTTCGTGCATCTGCATGTCCACACCGAGTACTCGATGCTCGACGGCGCGGCCCGGCTCACCGACCTGTTGCGCGGCTGTGAGCAGATGGCGATGCCCGCCCTCGCCATGACCGATCATGGCAACCTCTATGGGGCGCACGATTTCTACACCAGGGCCAAGGCTGCCGGGATCCGGCCGATCTTGGGCACCGAGGCATACCTGGCGCCGAAGAGCCGATTCGACAAGACGGGTGAGAAGTACTCGCACCTCACCATCTGGGCGCAGGACATGACCGGTTTCCAGAACCTCACCCAACTGTCCAGCCTGGCCAGCCTGGAGGGGCACTACTACAAGCCGCGGATGGACCGAGAGCTGCTGTCCAGGTTCAGCAAGGGCCTGATCGCCACCACCGGATGCGCCGGCGGGGAAGTGAGCCAGGCCCTCGAACGAGGGGACGAACCGGCCGCACGCCGGATCACCAGTGAGCTGGCAGACATCTTTGGGCGGGACAACTTCTACGTCGAGTTGATGAGCCACGGCATCGACATCGAAAAGCGCACCTCACCGGGGCTGGTCAAGTTGGCCAGGGACCTCGGCCTCCCGCTGGTCGCCACCAACGACCTGCACTACACCTCCAAGCAGGACGCCACGGCCCACGAGGTGCTGTTGTGCGTTCAGACTGGCGCGACCCTGGCAGATCCGGCCCGCTTCCGTTTCGATGCCGAGGAGTTTTACCTCAAGAGCCCCGCGCAGATGCGGGCGCTGTTCAGCGACCACCCGCAGGCATGTGACGCCACGCTGGAGATCGCCGAACGGGTCGACATCGATTGGCGGACCGGCGGCTACCTGTTGCCGCGTTTTCCGCTGCCCGAAGGGCACACCGAGGAGTCCTGGTTCCGGGTGGAGGTGGAGCGTGGCCTGGTCCGACGTTTCCCCGGCGGCATCTCGCAGAAGGTCCGCGCCCAGGCCGACTACGAGATGGGCGTCATCTTGCAGATGGGGTTCCCCTCGTACTTCTTGATCGTCGCTGATCTGGTGGCCTACGCGAAAAGTCATGGCATCCGCGTTGGCCCCGGCCGGGGATCGGCAGCCGGCTGCCTGGTGGGCTACTCGATGGGGATCACCGAGCTCGATCCGGTCAAGTACGGGCTGGTCTTCGAGCGTTTTCTGAACCCCGAACGCGTCTCGATGCCCGACATCGACCTCGACTTCGATGAACGCCGCCGCGGCGACATGATCCGCTACGCCACCGAGTTGTACGGCGAGGAGCGGGTGGCGCAGATTATTACGTTTGGCACCATCAAGGCGAAACAGGCGATCAAGGATTCTGCGCGGGTTCTTGGCTACCCCTACGCGGTTGGCGACCGGTTGACCAAGCTCATGCCCAAGGCCGTCATGGGCAAGGAGGCAAGCCTCACCGACTGCTTCACACCCGGCAGCGACAGATACTCCGAGGCTCGCGAACTACGCGAGGCATATGAGGGTGATCCGGATACCCAACGCGTCGTGGCGACGGCGCGCGGGTTGGAGGGGCTCAAGCGGCAGGCCGGCGTCCACGCTGCTGGGGTGGTGATCTGCCGCGACCCGATCACCGACCACGTGCCGGTGTGGCGCCGTGAGGCCGACGGTGCGGTAATCACGCAGTTCGACATGGGCACCGTAGAGAAACTGGGCCTGCTCAAGATGGACTTCCTGGGCCTGCGCAACCTCACCGTTCTGGACGACTGCCTGGCCCACATTCAGGCCAACCGCGGCGAGAGCGTTGTCCTTGAGGACCTCGCGTTGACCGACCCGGAGACCTACGCCTTGTTGTGCCGCGGCGACACCACCGGCGTGTTTCAGCTGGAGGGCGGCCCGATGCGCTCATTGATGCGGGCGATGGCCCCCTCCACCTTCGAGGACATCTCGGCGCTCATTGCCCTGTACCGCCCCGGGCCGATGGGCGTCGGGGCCCACCTGGACTACGTCGAGCGCAAGCACGGCCGAAAGCCGCGAACGCCGATCCACCCGGAATTGGCAGAGCCGCTCGCGGAGGTACTCGACGAGACGTACGGGGTGATCGTCTATCAGGAACAGGTGATGGCCGCCGCCCAGAAGGTGGCCGGATACTCGCTGGGGCAGGCTGACCTGCTGCGCCGCGCGATGGGGAAGAAGAAAAAGGAAATCCTGGACAAGGAGTATGGGCCGTTCGCGGCGGGCATGGGGGCGAACGGTTTCTCCGCGCCGGCCGTGCAGAAGCTGTGGGACACGCTGGGCCATTTCGCCGACTACGCATTCAACAAAGCGCACTCCGCCGGTTACGGCCTCGTCAGCTACTGGACTGCCTTTCTCAAAGCGCATTACCCGGCTGAGTTCATGGCCGCGCTGTTGACGTCGGTGAAAGACGACAAGGAAAAGTCCGCCGCGTACCTGGCCGAATGCCGTCGGATGGGGCTAAAGGTACTTCCACCGGACGTCAATGACTCCGACGCAAACTTCACCCCGCGCGGTACAGATATCCGGTTCGGCCTCAGCGCGGTCCGCAACGTGGGAGAGAACGTGGTGGGCTCGTTGATCGTCACCCGGACGGGGCGCGGCCGATTCGCCGACTTCCCCGATTTCCTTGCGCACGTGCGGGCGACGGTCTGCAACAAGAAGGTCGTCGAGTCGCTGATCAAGGCGGGTGCCTTCGACTCCCTTGGTCACAGCCGGCGCGGTCTTCTTACTATTCACGGCGATGCCATTGACGCGTGCCTGGACACCAAGCGGGCCGAGGCGGTCGGTCAGTACGACCTGTTCGGGGCGATCGGCGACGACGGGGTGAGCGGCGCACTGGCCGGCCTGCCCGCGCTGACGGTCCCGAGCGAGGAATGGGACAAGACCACCCTGCTCACTTTCGAGCGGGAGATGCTCGGTCTTTACGTGTCCGACCACCCCCTCTACGGCGTGGAGCACGTCCTCGCCGCCGCTTCTGACCATCCGGTTTCGGCGCTCCAAGGAGAGGCTGTCGCCGAAGGCTCGATGATCACGGTCGGGGGGATCTTGACCGGGGTCACGCGCAAGATGACCAAGAACGGCGCCCCGTGGGCGACGGCGGCGCTGGAGGACCTCGATGGTTCGGTGGAGGTGCTGTTCTTTCCCAACACATACGCACAGGTGGCCCACCACATCGTCGAAGACGCCATCGTGCTGGTGCGCGGCCGGGTGGACAAGCGCGAGGACGTCGTGCGGATGATCGGCATGGACCTGTCCGCGCCGGATCTTTCCGGCGGGGTACGCGGCCCGCTGGCCGTCGTTCTCGCGGCAGCTCGCTGCACCATCCCGCTGGTCGAGCGGCTCAAGGAGGTGCTCGCCACGCATCCCGGCACGACGGAGGTCCACCTGTGTTTGGTCAATGGTCCGCGTAGCACCCGACTGAAGCTCGATGACACGCTGCGGGTCAGCGTCCGTCCCGCCCTGATGGCCGATCTCAAGGCGCTGCTTGGCCCGGGCTGCCTGCCGACCTTGTGAACGCTCGCCCCGGTGGCCCCCGGATCGAGCGGGGGCTGCGAGGATGTCCGACGTGAAGCTTGCCCGCGGAACTCGAGAGATCTTCGACGCCGAGACCCTGCTTGAGGAGTACCTCGGTCCGCGCCGCCGGGGCCACCGCTACGCCTACCCGCACTACGACGGGTTGGTGACCAACACCGACGCGGGCCGGTTGTGCACGGGGGATCTGCTGGCACCGTCGCTGCTCGGTGCCCCCGTCGACCTGGATCGCATGGCCACGCTGACCGCCCTGATGCCGCTGCTGCAGCGGGCGTTGTCGGCGTTGCCGCCCAGCGCCACGCTGATGGGAGCTGGACCGGAGCTGCTGACCGAGGTGGCGGCCCTCTACGACCCGCTGGACGACCCGAGCGTGTCCGACCGGGATTTGAAGGGCTCGTTGCTGGCCAAGGTGCTGCACCGCAAGCGGCCAGCACTGATTCCCCTGTTCGACTCCCGGGTGCGGGACTTCTACCGAAGCGACGGGGCGGTCCCCCCGGCACCGCGGGGCGCCCGCACCTTTCGGCAGTACATGGAATTGCTGATTCCCGTCATCCAGGAAGATCTACGTGAACACGCGGAGATATTCGCCCAGCTGGCGCGCCTGGCGCCAAGCGACGGGCCGCCGCTGACCCCCCTTCGGGTGTTGGACATCATCGTGTGGATGAGTTCGGCCATCTGAGCGGAGGCTGGGCCCGGCCGTCCGCGTCCCCGATCCGGCCGTGCGTACGCTGGCAGGGATGGACAGCTACGTTGTCGAAGGGCTCACCCGGCGACACGGCAACCTGGTCGCGAACGACGGCATCGACCTGCGGGTGGGCGTCGGGGAGGTCTTCGGGCTGCTCGGCCCGAACGGTGCGGGCAAGTCGACTTTGGTTCGCCAGCTGGTCGGTCTGCTGCGCCCCGATGCGGGCCGCATTACCCTGTTCGGCGTCCCGCTCACGGCCTCGCTCGCTGGCCGGGCCGTTGCCTACCTCGGGCAGGGCGACGCGGTGCTGCGGGACATGCCCGTCGCTGCCGCGATCGAGACGACCGCTCGGCTACGTGGGCAGGGGCGGGCGCAGGCGCGGCGTACTCGCGATGCGGTGCTGGTCGAACTCGGATTGGCCGCGTTGGCCACGCGGCCGGTGGCGCGGCTGTCCGGTGGAGAGCGTCGACTCGCCTCGTTCGCGACCGTGTTGGCCGGCGAACGGCCAGTCTTGGTGCTCGATGAGCCGACGACGGGCCTGGATCCGGTGGCTCGCCGGGCGGTGTGGACAGCGGTGGAACGCCGGCGGGCCGAATGCGGCACGACCGCGGTTCTGGTCACTCACAATGTGCTCGAAGCAGAGAGGGTGCTCGACCGGGTCGCCGTGCTCGAGCGCGGTCGCGTCATTGCCTGCGATACCCCCGGCGGCCTGAAGGCGCAGGTAGATGGTGGGCTGCGGCTGGAACTCGTGTGGCGCGATGCCGCCCCGGTTGGCGAGCCCACGGTGGACCGGCTGGCTGCACTGGCGCGCGTACAGGGTCGACGTTGGACCCTGCGGCTCCCCGCCGCGCAGGCCCGGGAGGCGTTGGGTCGGCTGACCACGGGCGCCGCGTTGGCGGCGCTGGATGACTTCACCCTTGCGACGCCGAGCCTGGAGGACGTCTACGTGACCCTTGGCGGCCGCTCCGACGATCTGGAGCGTTCGTGAGCGCCACGTCCTGGTCGGCCGTCCGTGCCGGCGGCGCCGGCGGGGCGGTCCAATCGCCCGCCATGCTCGGGGAATGCGCCCGCCTCGGGGTCGCTACCGCCGTGGTCTTCACCCAGCAACTGCAGCGGGCCCGAGTGGCGCGGATCCCGCTCCTTTTCGTTGCCGCACTCCAGAGCATTGGCATCCTGCTGCTGCTTCGCGGGGTAGTGGACACCTCCAGCGTCCTGACCGAGCAACAGGTGGTCGCCGGTGCCACCGTCTTGGTGGCTGCCTTCGTCTGCCTGAACTTGCTGGCCCAGCGGCTCGGCGCGCTGCGCGCCGAGGGCGGTCTGGACTACTACGCGGCGCTGGCCGTTCCAGGCTCAGCAGTCGCGCTGGGCACCGCCGGGGCCTACGGCGTTTTCGCCGTTCCCGGCGCGGTCGTCACGGCTGTGGCCGGGGCGGCGCTCTACGGTTTACCCCTGAGCCGATTGTGGATTCTTGCGGCGGTGCTTCCGCTGGCGGCCGCTTCGCTGGCCGGACTGGGGGCGCTGTTGGGCCTGCTGGCACCCAAGCCGGAATTAGCGACGGTAGCCGGGCAGCTCGGGATGAGCGCTGTCATCTTCCTCAACCTGATCCCCGCGCACCGGTTGCCGCTGGTGCTGCGCGCTCTGCGGGCGCTGGTGCCCAGCACCTACGCGGCCGACGCGCTTGCCGAGACCTTTCACGCCCGGGTGGCGTGGGCCTCTGTAGGCCTTGACCTATTGATTTGCCTGGGCGTCGCGATTGCGGCTCTGGCGTTGGCTGGTGGCCTTTTTCGCCGGCAGGTCAATCGATGAGTGCCACCTCCCTCGGCCGGCCGCCACCCGACGATGCGCTGAGATTGGCCGCGAGTCCGATCCCGATCGGGGCCGAGGTCCGCCGCGGCCTGCTCGTGGGCCTACTCGTGGCGCCCATCGGCGCGCCGCTGGGGCTGCTGTGGGCGGCGGTAGTGCCGCACGTTGCGGTGTTCCCGGTCGACGCGGCTGATCGTTATCTGCTGCCGAACCTGACCGAGGATCGCGCTTCCGCGGGAGGGGATGTGCTCATGCTTGGGTTGCTGGCCGCCGCGGGAGTCCTGCTCGGAGTGCTGGTCGCCCTGGCGAGCCGCCGGGAGCTGGTCGGTGCTGTGTGCGGTCTACTGACGGGCGGGTCGATAGCCGGCTTGATCGCGGTTGCCCTCGGGCACGCGCTCGTGCACGGCGACTACGCGTCGCTTCGAACGGCCGCGCAGGGCACGGTGGTGCAGGTGCGGCCATATGTGAAGGGCAGCGCCGACTGGGTTGTGCTGCCGCTTTTCGGCGCCATCGTGCAGCTGGTCGTGGGGACGCCGGCCTTGTTGCGCGGCGAGCCCGACCCCACCCACACACGCGTCAACTAGTTCGGGGACTGCGGCAGCCGGGTCAGGCCGGGCGCGGGGGCAGCCGAAACCGTATGCAGCAGCCGGGTTTCCGTGCGTAGCAAGGTGATCTCGGCCCTGAGCCTGGTGGTGGTGTCCCGCGCCTCCAGTAGTTGCTGGCGCACCGAGGGCTCCACTACGACGGTCGCCGCGACGAGCCAGGCAAGCAACTGCGGCTCGCCGGGCAGATCCGGCAACTCGATCTCGCTACCGCGGCTGCTGGCCAGGGCCACGAGGTAGGCGCGGTAGCTCGCCAGGAGCGCCGGAACCTGCGACCGGGCCTCGGCCGCGTCACCAACCGGATCGCCAAGCAGCTCGACCTCACCCTGCAGATACGGCCGGCTGTGTTCGAGCTCGAGCAGCCGGAAGCGATCGGCGCCCACCGTCATCAGCTCATAGCCCCCGTCTGGGTTCTCCACGACCCGCGAGAGGGCCGCCGTGGTGCCGACCTCATGCAGCGCGTCGACCGAGTCGGCGCCGGTCTCCCGACCGTGGCGGATGTTGAGCACCCCGAACCGACGGACCTCATCGGGCCGGTCGAGCAGATCCCGCACCAACTGCCGATATCTCGGCTCGAAGATATTTAGCGGGAGCAGCAACCCGGGGAAAAGTACGGTGCCAAGGGGAAACAACGGAATGAGCGTGCGCTGTCCGGCCACCGCCCCAGCATATCGGCGCGATCGTGGCCGACTCGGCCGGTAACCTTGACCATGTGCTGACCCGGATCGACCTCACCGCCGGTCTCCCCGCCGACCTGCGGGGTGTGCTGCCCCGCGCCGCGCTCGACGTGCAGGCTGCTACCTCCGTTGTCCAGCCCGTGCTGGACTCGGTGCGACTGCGCGGTGATGCCGCGGTCCGCGCCGCCACGGCTCGTTTCGACGGGGTGAACCTCGACGCACTCCGCGTGCCGGCCGCCGCGTTCGCGGCGGCTCTTGACGCACTCGACTCGCCAGTCAGGTCGGCCCTCGAGGCGGCCATCGCGCACGCACGGAAGGTGCATCGGGCCCAGCTTCGGCCGGATGTGACCACCGAGGTCGTGGCCGGCGGCTTTGTCACCGAACGGTGGGTCCCGGTCGACCGCGTCGGGCTCTACGTGCCTGGCGGCCGGGTGGTGTATCCCTCCTCGGTGGTGATGAACGTGGTTCCCGCGCAGGTCGCCGGTGTTCGCTCACTTGCCGTTGCCTCCCCGCCGCAACGGCCCTTTGGCGGTGACGTGCACCCGGTGGTGCTCGCTGCCTGCGCGCTCCTCGAGGTGGACGAGGTCTACCGGGTGGGGGGTGCGCAGGCGATTGCGATGTTCGGCTATGGCACCGAGAGCTGTCGGCCGGTCGACCTGGTGACCGGCCCCGGCAACGTCTATGTGACGGCCGCCAAGCGCCTGCTGCGTGGGGTGATTCAGATTGACGCGGAGGCCGGACCCACCGAGGTGGGGATCTTGGCCGATTCCTCCGCCGACCCTGCCTTTGTCGCCGCTGACCTCATCGCACAGGCCGAACATGACGTCCTCGCCTCGTGCCTGCTGGTGACAGACTCGGTCGAACTGGCCGACGCGGTGGACGTGGAGTTGGGCAAGCAGGTGCCCGCCACGCACAACCGCGCCATAGTCGAGGCAGCGCTGGCCGATCAGTCCGCGGCGGTCATTGTCAGCGGGCTTGAGGACGGCCTCCGCGTGGTTGACGCGTGGGCCGGCGAGCACCTGGAGGTAATCACCCGCAACGCTGCCGACGTCGCGGGAAGGGTTCGCCATGCCGGCGCCATCTTCGTCGGCCCGCACTCGCCGGTACCGCTCGGCGACTACGTCGCCGGGTCCAACCACGTGCTACCCACCGGTGGCACGGCTCGGCACACCGCCGGGCTATCGGTGAGTTCGTTCCTGCGCGGCATTCACGTCGTCGACTACAGCGCCGCGGCGCTGGCCGAGGTGGCGCCGCACATCGCGGCGCTGGCCGAAGTCGAGGACCTTCTCGGTCACCGGGACGCGGTTGCCCTCCGGCTGCGGCCGTGACCACCGTGTGTCCGTCGCGCGCCGCGCAGCTGGCCGCGTTACCGCTGCGCGCCGAGCTGCGCGGCACCCGGCCATACGGCGCGCCGCAGCTTGTCGTTCCGGTGCGGCTGAACAACAACGAGAACCCCTACCCGCCCCCGCCCGCGCTGGTGGCGGATCTCACCGATGCCGTGAGCGAGATCGCAAACGGCCTGAACCGCTATCCCGACCGGGAGGCGATAAGACTCCGGGCCGGGCTGGCGGCCTACCTTGGCGTTGACCCCGACCAGGTCTGGGCCGCAAACGGCTCGAACGAAGTGCTGGCCCAGCTGTTGCAGGCCTTCGGCGGCCCCGGTCGTTCGGCGCTGGGCTTCGTCCCCTCCTACTCCATGCATCCACTCATTGCCCGGCTCGGCGGAACCCGGTGGATGGACGAACCACGGCGCGAGGATTTCACCGTATCCGCCGAGCAAGCGAACTCGGCTGTGGTCCGCACCATGCCAGACGTGGTCTTCCTGACGCGCCCGAACAACCCGACCGGAACGCCGATGGCGCTGTCGGTAGTCAAGGCGGTGTGCGAATGCGCGCCCGGCATCGTCATCGTCGATGAGGCCTACGCGGAGTTCTCTACCCAGACCTCGGCCATCACCTTGCTGGAGCGTTACCCGCGGCTGATCGTGACGCGCACCATGAGCAAGGCGTTCGCGCTGGCCGGCGCCCGGGTTGGCTACCTCGCTGCCGCCCCCGCCGTCATCGACGCCCTCCAGCTGGTGCGATTGCCCTATCACCTGTCCGCCTTGACCCAGGCCGCTGCCCTTGCCGCGCTGCGGCATACCGAGCAGACGCTCGCTACGGTGAGGCAGGTCTGCGCGGACCGGGACCGGCTCGCTGCTGCCCTCAGGGCCACCGGCCTGAAGGTCGGGCCGAGCGACGCGAACTTCATGCTGTTCGGTCGGTTCGATCGGCCGGATGAGATCTGGCAGGGATTGCTGGACCGCGGCGTGCTGGTCAGGGACGTGGGGCTGCCCGGCTGGCTACGGGTGAGCGTCGGCACCACGGCCGAATGCGAGCTGTTCCTGGCGGCGCTGACACAGGTCATGCCTTGACGCGCGTCGGGACCGTCGACCGGGAGACCAAGGAGTCCAGGGTACGAGTCCGACTGGACATCGACGGCACCGGGCAGGCGTCGGTGTCGACGGGCGTCCCGTTCTATGACCACATGCTGGCCCAACTGGGCAAGCATGGCGGGTTCGACCTAGCGGTGGAAACCCGTGGCGATCTTGACGTTGACGCCCACCACAGCGTGGAGGACACGGCGTTGGCGATCGGGCAGGCCTTTCGCGAGGCCCTAGGAGAAAAGACCGGCGTCCGGCGCTATGGCGACGCCCTCGTCCCGCTGGACGAGACCCTCGTTCAGGTCGCCGTCGACCTGTCCGGTCGGCCATATCTGGTCCACACCGAGCCCGACCTGGTGGAGCTGATCGGCAGCTATGACACGACGCTGACCAGGCATATCTTCGAGTCGTTCGTCGCCGAGGCGCGCGTCACCTTGCACGTGCGGGTGCTGGCCGGACGCAACGCCCACCATGTCGTGGAGGCGCAGTTCAAGGCCTTCGCGCGGGCCTTACGCGATGCTGCTTCGCTCGACCCCCGGTCGGTCGGCGTGCCCTCCACCAAGGGCGTGCTGTGAAGGTCGTCGTCCTCGACTACGGCAGTGGGAACCTGCGCTCGGCCGAACGAGCGTTGACCAGGGCCGGCGCGGTGGTGCAGGTGAGCGCCGACCTGGCCGCGGCCGCGAGCTGCGACGGTCTGGTGGTGCCCGGCGTCGGGGCTTACGCGAGCTGCATGAAAGGCATCGACGCCACAGGCGCCGCAGCGGTCATCCGGCAGCGGGTCGCCGCCCGCCGGCCGGTTCTTGGCATCTGCGTGGGCATGCAGGTGCTGTTCGAGCGTGGTGAGGAACACGGCCAGATCACCGACGGGCTCGCGGTGCTGCCCGGTGCGGTCACCCGTCTCGCCGCGCCGATCTTGCCGCACATGGGGTGGAACACCGTTCGGGTGCCCCCTGCCAGCGCCCTGCTCGCCGGTCTGCACGATGCATGGTTCTACTTCGTGCATTCCTACGCTGCGCGCAGCGGCCCCGGGTTGGCCACGTGGGCCGAGCATGGTGAGCCATTCCTGGCCGCGGTCGAGAACGGCCCCGTGTGTGCCACCCAGTTCCACCCAGAGAAGTCAGCAGATGCGGGACTGCTGCTGCTGAAAAACTGGCTGGGCATGCTGTGACTCTGGATCTGCTGGCCGCGGTGGATGTCGCCGGGGGGTCCGCCGTCCGACTGGTGCAGGGAGCGGCGGGCAGCGAGACAAGCTATGGGGACCCTTTGGCGGCCGCGATGGACTGGGCCAAGCAGGGCGCCGGCTGGGTTCACCTGGTTGACCTGGACGCCGCCTTTGGGCGCGGGGAGAATCAGGCGCTGCTGGCTAAGGTGACGGCGGCGCTGGCCGACCGCGGAGTCAGCGTGGAAGTGTCCGGCGGGATCCGTGACGATGCTTCCTTGTTCGCAGCGCTGGCGACCGGAGCGAGCCGGATCAACATCGGTACGGCGGCCGTTGAAGATCCCGATTGGCTGCGGGCAGCGATCGGTCGGGTTGGCGACCGGATCGCCGTGGGCCTCGACGTCCGGGGCACCACATTGGCGGCGCGGGGCTGGACCCGCGACGGCGGGGACTTGTTCGAGGTATTGGCGCGGCTCGACGCCGAGGGTTGCGCCCGCTACGTGGTAACCGACGTGCACCGCGACGGCACCCTCACCGGGCCGAACGTGGAGCTGCTCAAGCAGGTCTGCGCCGTCACGTCCCAGCCGGTGGTCGCCAGCGGGGGAGTCGCCACCCTCGCCGACCTGCGGGCGCTGGCCGGCTTGGAACCCGACGGCGTGGAGGGGGTCATCGTCGGTAAGGCCCTCTACGCGGGTGCGTTCACGCTCCCCGAGGCCCTTGGTCAGCTGGCGTTCGCGACGTGAGCGTCGCAACCCGCGTCATCGCCTGCCTGGACGTCGACGCCGGCCGGGTGGTGAAGGGAATCAACTTCACCGGCTTGCGCGATGCCGGGGATCCCGTCGAGCTCGCCGCGCGGTACGACGCGCAGGGGATCGACGAGCTCGTGTTCCTCGACATCACTGCCAGCAGCGCGGACCGGCACACCACCGACGAGGTGGTGCGAAGGACCGCCGAGCAGGTCTTCATCCCCCTGACCGTCGGTGGTGGGGTGCGCACCGCAGATGATGTTGACCGGCTGCTGCGGGCCGGAGCCGACAAGGTCGGCATCAACACGGCGGCCGTGTGCGATCCGGACCTGCTGCGCGAGACCAGCCGACGCTTCGGCAGCCAGTGCATAGTGCTGTCGATCGACGCCCGTCGGGCCAGGGGAACGCCCTCCGGTTTTGAGGTCACCACCCACGGCGGACGGCGCGGGACCGGCGTAGACGCCGTGGAATGGGCCCGGCGTGGGGCCGAGCTCGGGGCGGGGGAGATCCTGCTCAACTCGATTGACGCCGATGGCACCAGCGCCGGCTACGACGTCACGATGACTGCGGCGGTCCGCGCGGTCGTTGACGTACCAATCATTGCTTCTGGGGGCGCAGGGGCGCTCGAGCATTTCCCGGCTGCGGTCGCGGCGGGGGCGAACGCCGTACTCGCGGCCGGCGTCTTTCATTTCGGCGTCCTCACGGTGGGGCAGGTCAAGGCTGCCCTCCGCGCCGCCGGCAATCTCGCCCGCTGAGGCCTGCCCAAGTCCCTCCGTCGGTCCGGGCCACCCACCGGGGCCTGAAAGGATGTCAGGGTGCCAAAGATCGGAGGGGACGTACTCCGGCGGGGAATCGGCATCCTGATCGGCGCGGTCCGCGAGCAACCGCGGGTTTTCGCCATCTCCCTCGGTGGCTCCCTCGCCTACGGGTTGATGATCATCGCGCAGGCGTACGTGCTCGGCGCGATCACCGGCCGGGTGGTGGCACCGGCGATCCGCACCGGCCGCACGAGCGCCTCGGTGCTCGCCGTGTCGGTGCTCGCCATCCTCGGGGTGGCGTTCGTCAAGATTGCCGGAATCGTCGCGCGTCGGCTCGGCGCGGGGGTGATGCAGTACCGACTGCAGGGTGACTACCGCAGGCGGGTCACCCGGCGCTATCTACAACTCCCGCTGGCCTGGCACTCCCGGCACTCCACGGGCGAACTGTTGTCCACCGCCAACTCGGACGTGGAGGCCTTGTGGTACCCGATCGCCCCGTTCCCCTTTGCCGTGGGCGTGCTTGTGATCATCGTCGTGACCGTCGGGTTGCTGCTTGCCACCGACTGGCTGCTGGCCGTTATCGGCATGCTGGTGTTCCCGACCGTGGTCGCCACCAACACCGCCTACGCCCGGCGGATGTCGCCCAGAGTCACCAGGGCACAGCAGTTACGCGGTGAGGTGAGCGGTATCGCGCACGAATCGTTCGAGGGCGCGCTCGTGGTCAAGACCCTCGGCCGCGAACAGCAGGAAACCGATCGGTTCGCGGCGCGGGCCTACGAGCTGCGCGACGCCTTGGTCCGGGTCGGTCGGCTGCGTGGGCTGTTCGATCCGATGCTCGAAGCGATTCCCAACTTGGGCACGCTGCTGGTACTGGTGGTGGGGGTCAGCAGGGAGAGCACCGGCACGCTGGTGCGGGTCGCGTACCTGTTCGGTCTGCTGGCTTTCCCGCTGCGCGCCATCGGCTGGGCGCTGGCCGAGGTGCCGCGCAGTGTGGTGGGTCATGAGCGGGTGCAGCGGGTGCTGCGGGCCAGCGGGCAACTCGCGGCCGGCGACGGGCCAGCACCGAGCGGCGATGGGCCGGTGCGGCTGCGCGCCAACGGGGTGTCCTACGCCTACGCCGGGCACCCCCCCGTGCTGCACGGCGTCAGCTTCGAGGTGGCTGCCGGGCGGACCGTCGCGCTGGTGGGATCGACCGGCTCGGGCAAGTCGACCCTGGTCTCGTTGCTGGTGCGCCTGATAGATCCGGACCGGGGGGCGGTCAGCTTCGATGGCATCGACCTGCGGTCGCTGCGCCGCGGTGAGGTGGCGCGGACCGCGGCTTTGGTCGCCCAGCACACCTTCCTGTTCGACGACACCGTTCGAGGAAACGTCACCCTCGGCGCGAACATCACCGACGAACGGGTATGGGCCGCGCTGCGCATCGCGCAGGCTGAGGGGTTCGTGGCGGCCCTGGCCGGGGGATTGGACAGCGTGATCGGGGAGCGCGGCACGACCCTGTCCGGGGGCCAGCGCCAACGACTCTCCTTGGCCAGGGCAATCGTGCGGCGCCCCCGGCTGCTGGTGCTCGACGACGCAACCTCCAGCGTCGACCCTTCGGTCGAGCAGGCCATCCTGACGGGGCTCCGCGCGCGCGCCGCGCCGGCGACAACGGTGGTGGTCGCTTACCGCAAGGCGAGTATCGCCCTCGCGGACGAGGTGTTGTTCCTCGATCATGGGCGCATCGCCGACCGGGGGGAACACCTGGAGTTGCTGACCCGCAACGCGGCCTATCGCCGGATCGTCTCGGCTTACGACAGCGCCGCCCAGCCAGCGTGACGGCAGCGACATCGGCTGGGCCGCCGGCGAGCCCACCACCGACGGCCAGGCATGTCCTGCGCCGCGCGTTGCTGCTGGCGCCGGAGTTTGCGCAGGGCCTCGCCGCCACCTTGCTGCTCGCCCTGGTCGCGACCGTTGGCCGCGTCGTGGTGCCCGTCGTCGTTCAGCAGGTCCTCGACCGTGGCCTGGCCGGCGGTCACCCCCACTTATTTTTGATTCGGCTGCTGGTCGCGCTGGGCGCGTTCGCGATCATCACCACAATCAGCGCCAACTACGCGATGAACTCCCGGCTGTATCGGGCAACCGAGTCGGGTCTTGCGCACCTGCGGGTGCGGACCTTTCGGCACGTGCATGACCTGTCGGTGCTACACCAGCAAGCCGAGCGCCGTGGCTCGCTGGTCAGTCGGGTGACCAGCGACGTTGACACCGTCAGCATCTTCATGCAGTACGGCGGGGTGTTCCTGGTGACAGCAGGCGGCCAAGTGCTGCTCGCCATCGCGCTGATGTTCTTCTACTCCTGGCCGCTTGCGCTGCTGGTGCTCATCTCCTTCACCCCCGCCATCTACGTCGGCCGAAGGCTGCAAAAGCGGTTGTCGGGCGCTTATGCGCTGGTCCGCCGGCGAATCGGGGAAATGCTCGGGGTGGTGGCCGAGTCGGTGGTCGGCGCCCAGGTGATCAAGGCGTACGCCGTGGAGGACCGGACCGCCGACCGGATCGACGCCGCGGTGGACGCCACCAGGCAGGCGCAGACCCAGGCGCAGCGTCTTTCGGTGGGGGTGTACGTCTTTGGTGAGCTTGGCGCCTCCCTGGCGAACGTCGGGGTGGTGGTGGGTGGGGTCCTGCTCGGCGTGGCTGGGCACCTGTCCGTCGGACGCCTCGTCGCCTTCCTTTTCCTTGTCTCCTTGTTCGTGCAGCCGGTGCAGGTCGCGACCGAGGCGTTGAACGAGGCGCAGAACGCCGTTGCCAGCTTCCGCCGGGTACTGGAGGTGCTCGACACCCCCACCGACGTGGCCGACCCAGGTGAGCGAGGCACCCCGCTTCCCCGCGGGCCGCTGGCCGTCCGGTTCCGGCATGTGCGCTTTGCGTATCCGGGCGGTCCGGATGTGCTGCACGACGTGGATCTGGCCGTTGACGCGCAGGTCAAGCTCGCGGTGGTGGGCGAGACCGGGGGCGGCAAGAGCACCTTCGCCAAGCTGCTCACTCGTTTGATGGATCCCAGCGGCGGCGTGGTCGAGCTGGGCGGCGTCGCGCTCACCGACGTTCCATTCTCCTCGTTGCGCCGGCGGGTCGTGGTGGTGCCGCAGGACGGCTTCCTGTTCGATGCCTCCATCGCTGAGAACGTCCGCTACGGCCGGCAAGGGCTATCCGATGACGATGCGGAGCTGGCCTTCACCGAACTCGGGCTCGGGGAGTGGCTGGCCGGGCTGGCCGACGGGATCGGTACCAGGGTGGGGGAGCGGGGGGAGGCGCTATCGGTCGGCGAGCGCCAGCTGGTGGCGCTGGCCAGGGCCTACGTCGCCGATCCCGATCTGCTGGTGCTGGACGAGGCGACCAGCGCGGTCGACCCGGCCACTGAACTGCGGATCGCCCGGGCCCTGGCCGGGTTGACCAGGGGCCGGACGGCAGTGACGATCGCGCACCGGCTGTCGACCGCCGAAGGGGCGGATGAGGTGCTGGTGATCGATGCCGGCCGGGTGGTGCAGCGCGGGACGCACGCCGCGCTACTCGCGCAGGGCGGGGTGTACGGGCGGCTCTACGCCAGCTGGGATGCCCAGCGCGCCGCGGCCGCGCGGTTGGGAGGGTCCGCGCGGCACAATGGCGGTCATGACTGACCCGGCCGGCGATTCCCCGCTCGATCCGAAGATCGCGGCCCGCCTCAAGCGCGACCGCGATGGGCTCTTCCCGGCCGTTGCCCAGCAACACGACACCGGGGAGGTTCTGATGGTCGGCTGGATGGACGATGTGGCGCTGCACCGCACCTTGACCACCGGCCGCTGCACGTATTGGAGCCGTAGCCGAGCCCAGTACTGGGTCAAGGGTGAAACTTCCGGCCACCAACAGTGGGTCAAGTCGGTCGCCCTTGACTGCGACGGCGACACAGTGCTGGTCCGCGTCGACCAGGTGGGGGCCGCCTGTCACACCGGCGATCACACCTGCTTCGATGCAGCGCCGCTCCCTGCGGTGGTTGGCGCGGCCGCCGAGGCCGCAACCCGTTGAGCGGCGCGTGACAACCGGGGTGATAGTCCCGTCGCTGGAGGCTTTCCGACGGCAGGCTCGAGATCGTCGGGTCATCCCGGTGCACTGCCGGCTGCTTGCCGACGGGGAGACCGCCGTTGGCGTCTACCGCAAACTCGCGGCCGGCCAGCCGGGCACTTTCCTGTTGGAATCGGCGACCAGCGGGCGCTGGTCGCGCTACTCGTTCGTCGGGGTGCGCAGTGCAGCCACCCTTACTGAAAGAGGGGGCCAGGCCGTCTGGACCGGGACACCACCTGCCGGCGTTCCCCTCGGCGGCGACCCGCTGGTGGCACTGCACGCGACGATGAGGGCACTACGTACCCCCCGGACCGAGGGGTTGCCACCCCTCACCGGCGGCCTGGTGGGTTACCTGTCCTACGACGTCGCGCGGCGACTGGAGCGCCTGCCCGAGCTCGCCGCTCCCGGCCTGCCGGTGCCCGAGCTCGTGATGCTATTGGCGAGCGACCTGGCCGTTCTCGACCACAGCGACGGCTCCCTCGTGCTGATCGCCAACGCGATCAACCTCGACGGTTCGGACCTGCGCGTCGATGAGGCGTGGAACGACGCGGTGGCGCGGTTGGCAGCCATGGCCACCGCGCTGGCCGCCCCGGCACCGGCCACCACGGCGGCGAGCGGGGAGGTCGCGGCGACGCCGTTCGTGTCCCGCACACCGGAAGGGGACTACCAACCGGCGGTCCGCCAGGCGCTGGAGGCAATCCGCGCCGGGGAGGTGTTCCAGGTACAGATCGGTCAACGGTTTGAGACCCCGGTCACGGTGGACGCGCTGGAGCTCTATCGGGCTCTGCGCTCGATCAATCCCTCGCCGTACCTGTACCTGCTGCGTCTGGACGGCTTCGACATTGTCGGCGCATCCCCGGAAGCGTTGGTGACCGTCACCGAGCGCCGCGCCGTGCTCCACCCCATCGCTGGCACCAGGCCGCGCGGGGCGACCCCCCAGGAGGACGCCGCGCTCGCGGCCGAACTCGTGTCCAGCGCCAAGGAACGGGCCGAGCACGTGATGCTGGTTGACCTGGGGCGCAACGACTTGGGTCGGGTATGCGCCCCGGGCAGCGTCCAGGTAGTCGAATTTGGGGCGCTTGAGCGCTACAGCCACGTGTGGCACATCGTGTCGACGGTGGTCGGTGAGGTGGCGCCGGACAACGACGCCCTTGACGTCCTGCTCGCCTGCTTTCCGGCCGGGACGCTGACCGGGGCGCCGAAGGTCCGGGCAATGGAGTTGATCGACACGCTCGAACCGGTGCGCCGCGGGGTCTACGGCGGCGCGGTCGGCTACCTCGATGTCGGCGGCGATCTGGACATGGCGATCGCAATCCGGACGGCGGTGCTGCACGATGGCGTGGCCTATGTGCAGGCATCCGCCGGGATCGTCGCCGACAGCGACCCAGCCGCGGAGGAAGCCGAGACCAAGGCCAAGGCGAGCGCTGTGCTGCGCGCGGCCGCCGTGGCCGCCACGCTGCGCCCCGCGGTGATTGCGGCAGGCGGCACCGCGCCGCTCGCACCGCCCGCCTGATGGGCCCTCGGCGGGAGGCCGGTGTCGCCTTCCTGCTGTCGCTGGTGAGCGCCGGATTGCTGCTGATGTGTGCGCGAGGCCGGTGGGCATCCGGCAATGGCCGGCGACCGGTTGCGGGTTCGTTCGTGCACGTCACCGGGCGGGTGACCGGAGGTTCGGTCGTCCCGGTGCTCTCCGCCGCGATCCTGGTGGCGGTTGCCGGCGCGGTCGCGGCACTCGCGGCCAAGCGGGCCGGCCGGGCAGTCGCGGGCGCACTGATGGTGATCGCCGGCGTCGCCGTGATGATCGAATCGCCAGGTGCTCGGGGCATGGCACGTGAACGCCTCGCCGCGCAGCTGCCGATGAGTGCATCGCTGCATTCCTCAGCGTGGCCGTGGGTGGCCGTGTTCGGTGGGGTGCTGCTGGCGCTTACCGGCGGCCTGCTTGCCGTCAAAGGTCCCCGGTGGTCGGCGCTTTCCAGCCGGTATGAGGCACCGGCCGCCCGCGCGAGCGCGCGACCGAGCAAGCCAACTGACCTGGGCACCTGGGATGCCCTTGACCGCGGCGAGGACCCCACCACCTGACCCCCCCAGCCGGCGGGGCGTGCGCGAGGAATTGACCTTCCTCGAACGCGGCGTAACGCGGTGGGCGCCGCGCAGGGCGCCACACTGACGGTGTGGCCGACGGCAGGGGTCTGATCCTCGTGGTTGAGGACGAGAAAACCATCGCGGACCTGGTCCGGATGTATCTGACCAGGGAGGGGTTCGGTGTTCACCTTGCTGCTGACGGCCGCTCCGGGCTGGCCGCGGCGCGCCGCCTGCACCCGGTCGCGATTGTGCTGGACGTGGGGCTCCCCGAGCTCGACGGAACCGAGGTCTGTCGTGCGCTGCGCGCCGAGGGTGATCTGGTGCCCGTGCTGTTCGTGACCGCTCGGGACGACGAGGTTGATCGGGTCCTTGGCCTGGAGATGGGCGCCGACGACTACATCACCAAACCGTTCTCCCCGCGGGAATTGGTGGCCCGGTTGAAGGCTGTGCTGCGCCGGGGCGTCCTGGTTGACGAGCGCAGCTACCAGCTAGGTGCGTTGCTGGCGGAGCCGGCCAGGCGGCGGGTGACGGTAGCCGGGGACGAGGTCGCATTGACCGCAACCGAGTTCGACCTGCTGGTCTGGCTGCTCAAGCGGCCCGGCCGGGTGGCAACCCGCGAGCAGCTGCTCTCCGAGGTGTGGGGTTACGCCGCGGCGGCCGGAACCCGGACGGTGGATGTGCACGTGGCGCAACTACGGGCCAAGCTCGGTGAGCATTCCCCGATCCGCACGGTCCGGGGCGTCGGCTACGCGGCCGGACGGTGAGCAGCCGTTCTTCGCTGGCGACGCGCATCGGGTTGGTCACCGTCGGTGCCGCGGCGCTCGCGGTACTGGTCGCCGGGGCGCTGGCCCTTGGCTTGGTTCGGTCGGCGGCCGAGTCGCAGGCCAGGCGGACCCTAGGCCGGTTCGCTGCGCTCGCCGCCGCGCCCACCGCAGGTCGCGGAACAGCCCGGACTGGGGAGGCGGCGCTACGCCGGCTGCAGGTGCAGTTCGTCCCGGTCCGTGCCAACGGGGTGCAGCTGCGTGGCCCAAACCTTCCTGCCGACATTCTCGCGGCCGTGCGGGCAGGGACGGTGGTCGATCAGACCCGCCGGGTCGGCACCAAGACCTTCCTCGTGGAGGCACGTCCCTCCGGTGAGCTGGTCACCCCGGTCCTGCTGCAGCCAACCTCGACCGTGGCCGAGCTATCAAATCCGTTGCGGCAGCGCATCTTCCTGGCCCTCACGATCGGGCTGGGCGCGGCCGCACTCGCAAGCGTGCTGCTCGCTCGGCGGCTGGCGGCGCCGTTGACGGCGACGGCCGCGGTCGCTCACCGCCTCGCGGCCGGTGAGCGTTCGGTGCGGGTCCGGCCGGGCGGCCCGGCGGAGGTTGCTGAAGTCGCCGAGTCGCTCAACGCGCTGGCCGGCGCGCTGGAAAGCTCCGAGGCGCGTCAGCGCGCGTTCCTGCTGTCGGTCAGTCACGAGCTCCGGACGCCCCTCACCGGTATCCGGGGCTATGCCGAAGCCCTGACTGATGGGCTCGTCGATGACATCCCGGCCGCCGCGGCGACCATCCGGGCCGAGGCCGGGCGGCTGGAACGTCTGGTCGCGGACCTGCTGGACCTGGCTAGGCTGGGGGCCGACGATTTTCGGGTGGACCTGGCGCCGGTGGACCTAGCCGTGCTGCTGCGGGAGGCGGCGCCCATCTGGCAGCGGCGCTGCGTGGACGCCGGGGTCGTGTTGCGGCTCGACGCCGTCCCCGTCACGGTGCGGACCGACCCGTTGCGGGTCCGGCAGATCCTCGACGGTCTCGCCGAAAATGCGCTTCGGGTCACCCCGGTCGGCGCGCCCATCGTCTTCGCCGCCGGGCCGGGGGACGGCGGCGGCGCCCTGCTGCAGGTCAGAGACGGTGGGCCGGGCCTGGCTGACGACGACCTTGGGGTTGCCTTCGAGCAGGGCGTTCTTTTTGCGCGGTACCGCGGCCTGCGCCCGGTAGGAACCGGCCTAGGGCTCGCCCTGGTGGCCGGCCTCGCCGCACGCCTCGGCGGCTCGGCTGCGGCCGGTCACGCGCCAGAGGGGGGAGCGGCCTTCACCATCACCCTCCCCGGCGCAGCCCCCGCGCGGCCAACTCCGGGGGGATCTGGGTAGTCGTCACAGGTAGAGCCCCGTCCCGCCCTGATCGAGGCGAGCGGCCGCGATGGCGGCAAGGTCGCGCTCGCGAAGGATCAGGTAGCGGGCACCGTGAACCTCCACCTCGAATCGGTCCTCGGGATTGAACAGGACGCTGTCACCCTCCTCGACGGCGCGTACATGCGGGCCGGTCGCCATCACCTGCGCCCAGCACAGCCGCTTGCCGACCTGTGCCGTGGCGGGGATGAGGATCCCGGCGCTCGAGGTGCGCTCGCCCTCGGCGGCCGGCTGGGCGACGAGCACTCGATCACCGAGCATCTTGATCGGCTGCTTTTCCTCGGACACGGGGACCAACGTACCGGCCGGCCCTCGGCGGTCGCCCGCAAAGGCGCCGCTACCCTGGCCAGGTGCAACCGCAGCCAGGGACGGCACTGGATGGCATCCTCGACGGGGTTCGGGCCGATCTGGTCGCCCGCGAAGCCGCCCGACCGCTGGAGGAGGTCCGCAGCCGGGCCGCCTCGACCCGCCCACCCCGCGACGCGATCGCCGCATTGCGGGCGCCGGGCGTGGGAGTGATCGCTGAGGTGAAGCGTTCCAGCCCGAGCCGGGGCAGCCTTGCCGACATCACCGACCCCGCGGCCCTGGCCGTCAACTATGCCGGCGGTGGAGCATGCGCCATCAGCGTGCTCACCGAGACCCGACGCTTCGGCGGCACCCTCGCCGACTTGGCCGCCGTCCGCGCCGTTGTCGATATTCCACTGCTGCGTAAGGACTTCGTCGTTTCCCCTTACCAGGTGTTCGAGGCACGAGCATACGGTGCCGACCTGGTCTTGCTGATCGTGGCGGCGCTCGATCAGCCGCGATTGTGCGGCCTGCTCGATCGGGTGGAGTCGCTGGGGATGACCGCCCTGGTCGAGGTCCATGACGAACCCGAACTGATGAGGGCGCTGGACGCCGGGGCCAAGGTAATCGGGGTCAACGCCCGTGATCTGACCACGCTGGAGGTCGACGTCACGACCTTCGCGCGACTTGCCCCGGAGATCCCCCGGGGGGTCCTCAAGGTGGCCGAGTCGGGGGTCACCGGACCGCGCGACGTCCTGCGCTACGCCGCCGACGGCGCGGACGCGGTACTCGTCGGGGAGGCGCTCGTCATCCGTGGCGACCCGAGGCAGGCAGTGCTCGACCTGGTCGCGGCCGGCGCCCATCCCGCAACGCGTTCCGGGGGAGCCAGATGACGCCGCTCGCTCGCGACCAAATTCCCGACCGCGCCGGTCATTTCGGTCCGTATGGCGGCCGCTTCGTGCCGGAAGCCCTGGTGGCGGCACTGGATCAGTTGACCTTGGCCTACGAAAGCGCGCAAGCGGACCCGGCGTTCACCTCCGAGCTGAATCGCCTGCTGAGGACCTATGCGGGCCGGCCCACCCCGCTGACCGATGCGCGGCGGTTGAGCCAGCATGCCGGGGGCGCCCGGATCCTGCTCAAACGAGAGGACCTGGCACACACCGGCTCTCACAAGATCAACAATGTGCTGGGCCAGGCTCTGCTGACGCAGCGGATGGGCAAGCGGCGGGTCATCGCCGAGACGGGTGCCGGTCAGCACGGCGTGGCCACCGCAACTGTTTGCGCCCTGCTCGGTTTCGCGTGCACCGTCTATATGGGTGAGGAGGACACCCGCCGTCAGGCCCTGAATGTGTCCAGGATGCGACTGCTCGGCGCCGAGGTGATACCGGTGCACAGCGGAAGCAAGACGTTGAAGGATGCCACCAACGAGGCGATGCGTGACTGGGTGACCAACGTCGAGGACACCCACTACATCATCGGGAGCGTGGTGGGTCCCCACCCTTTCCCGATGATGGTCCGCGATTTTCAGCGCGTCATCGGTGTCGAGGCCCGCCAGCAGTGCCTGGAGTTGGCAGGACGGTTGCCTGACGCGGTGGTCGCGTGCGTCGGCGGCGGATCCAACGCGATAGGTGCGTTCCATCCGTTCATCCCCGACCCTGGCGTGGCGCTCATCGGCTGCGAGGCTGGCGGCGACGGCGTCGAAACCGGTCGGCACGCGGCACCGTTGACCGCCGGGACGCCGGGGGTGCTGCACGGCGCGCGCTCCTACCTCATGCAGGATCAAGATGGCCAGACACTGCCCACCTTTTCCCTCAGCGCCGGGCTGGACTACCCCGGTGTCGGCCCGGAACACGCGTGGCTGCGCGACAGCGGGCGGGCCACCTACCGGGGCATTTCCGACGCGTGGGCGATGCAGGGGTTGGCGAAGCTGGCCAAGAGCGAGGGCATCCTGTGCGCCATCGAGACCGCGCACGCCTTCGCCGGAGCCTGCGATTGGGGTCGTCAGCAGGTAGCCCGGGGCCGCCGCGCCGAGGACTTGCTCATTGTGATCAACGTCTCGGGGCGCGGAGACAAGGATGCTGCCACGGCGGCGGCCTATTTCGGTCTACTCGACACGTGAGTAGCCGACTCGCGGAAACCTTCGCGGTGGCCAAATCCGAGAACCGAGCAGTTCTGATCGGCTACCTTCCGGCCGGTTTCCCGTCCCTGCCGGGAGCCTGCACCGCGATTGCGGCGATGGTCGAGGCGGGGGTCGACGTGGTCGAGGTCGGTCTGCCTTACACCGATCCCCTGATGGATGGCCCCACGATCCAGGCGGCGGTGCACGCCGCGCTCGCCGGCGGCACGAGCACAGCCGACGTGCTTCGCACCGTGCAGGCAGCGGCCGCGACGGGCGCGCCCAGCCTGGTGATGACGTACTGGAATCCGGTCGAACGGTACGGGCTGAATGCCTTCGCCCAAGCGCTCAGCGCGGCCGGTGCGGCTGGCGTGATCACCCCCGACCTGCTGCCGGAGGAGGCGGCCGGGTGGCTGACGGCTACCAAGGCGGCCGCCCTCGACCCCGTCTTCCTGGTCGCACCGTCATCAACCGACGCCCGGATCGCCGCGACGGCCGCCGCCAGCCAAGGATTTCTCTACGCCGCCTCCACGATGGGGGTCACCGGCGCCCGATCCGAGGTCGGCAACCGGGCCCGCGATCTGGTGGGGCGCTGTCGCCTGCGCACCTCGTTGCCCGTCGCGGTCGGGCTCGGTGTCAGCAGCGGCGCGCAAGCCGCCGAGGTGGCCTCCTTCGCCGATGGGGTCATCGTCGGCTCGGCGCTGGTGCGTTGCCTGTTGGACGCCACCGACCAAGCTGCTGGTGTTCGTGCTGTCGCAACCTTGGCGGCACAGCTGGCAGCCGGGGTTCGGCGGCGGTGACCGGCGCCGTCGGGCGGCCGGTCCCGTAGGGTTGACCGGTGCACGCGAGTATCCCCAGCCCGAGCCAGGGGGTCGTTCACCTCGGGCCGATTCCGTTTCGTGGGTATGCGTTGTGCATCCTGCTCGGGGTAATCGTGGCGGTGGTGATCGGCGAGAAGCGGCTGCGGGCCCGCGGGTACGCCAAGGGCAAACTCTCCGACATCGCGGTATGGGCTGTCCCGTTTGGAATCGTCGGCGGCCGGCTCTACCACGTGATCACCGACAATCAGCTCTACTTCCGGGCCGGCCGCTCGCCGATCCGTGCGCTGTATATCTGGGATGGCGGTCTCGGTATCTGGGGCGCGGTCGCGCTTGGCGCGCTCGGCGCCTACATCGGCGCCCGTCGTAGCGGTGTCGCCTTCGCCCCGCTGGCCGAAGCTGTCGCCGTCGCCATTCCAGTCGCACAGGCCATTGGCCGCTGGGGGAACTGGTTCAACCAGGAGCTCTATGGCCGGCCCTCCCAGCTGGCGTGGGCCCTGCGCATCGACCCGGCCCATCGCGAGGCGCGATACGCCTCGATTGCGACCTATCAGCCGACCTTCTTGTACGAGTCGCTGTGGGATCTTGGCACGGCGGGAGTCGTCCTCTGGGCGGAGCGCCGTTTCCGGCTTGGCCGAGGTCGAGCCTTCGCCGTCTACGTCGCGGCCTACACCGTCGGCCGGTTCTGGATCGAGGCGCTCCGCATCGATCCGGCGCACACCTATGCCGGTCTCCGGCTGAACGACTACACCTCAATATTGGTTTTCCTGGGTGCCGTGACCTACCTCCTGTTGGCTAGGAATCGCTCCAGGGACGCGCACTCCACCGAAGACGTTGACAGCGCGGTTGGGGTCGGGGGAACCTGATCGCCGCGGGGGGCCGCCCAATTCGACAGATCGACCGGCCGGCGGTTAATGTGCCCGTAACGCACCAGGACAGCGCTGTCCGACCCGCCCCCCTCCCGGACGGACGAGAAGGACAGTACCGGTGACCCGATCATCCGTGAGTGGCCGACCATCTGGCCGCACCGGCGGTACCGACAGCCCCGGCCGGCCCATGGCCTCGCCTGCCCGGCAGGGCCTTTACGATCCCGCGCAGGAGCACGATTCGTGCGGGGTTGCCTTCATCGTCGATGTGCAGGGTCGGGCCCAGCACGACATCATCCGGCATGGGCTCACCGCCCTGCGCAATCTAGATCATCGCGGGGCGGCCGGCTGCGATCCGGAAACCGGCGACGGTGCCGGTATTCTGATCCAGGTACCCGACGCCTTCCTGCGCGCGGAAGTGGATTTTCCGCTCCCGCCGGCCGGATCCTATGCCGTGGGACTCGCGTTCTTGCCGATGCTCGCCGGAGCCAGAGACGCCGCGATTCGCACCATCAGTCGTCTGGCGCGGCAGGAGGGGCTCGCCATCGCCGGCTGGCGGGTGGTCCCGGTAGACCGCGAGGCCATCGGTGTCGTCGCGCGCAGCGTCGAACCGGTGATGCGTCAGCTGTTCCTCACGGCGCCGGACGGCGCCGCGGGCATGGAACTCGAGCGGCGTGCCTACCGGCTACGGAAGCGGGCCGAACACGACGCCGAACTGTACTTTCCCAGCCTGTCGACCCGCACGCTGGTCTACAAGGGGATGCTCACCACGGCCCAGCTCGGGGAGTACTTTCCTGACTTGCATGACGAGCGCCTTTGCTCGGCACTAGCCCTGGTGCATAGCCGGTTTTCCACAAATACCTTTCCCAGCTGGCCGCTCGCCCACCCGTACCGGTTCATTGCCCACAACGGCGAAATCAATACGGTGCGCGGCAATCGGAACTGGATGTGCGCGCGGGAGTCACAACTGGCCAGCGAGGTGCTGGCCGGCTCGGGGGGGCTCGCCCAGCTTTACCCCATCTGCGGCGAGCTTGAGAGCGACTCGGCGAGCTTTGATGAGGTACTCGAGTTGCTCCACCTTGCCGGCCGGAGCCTTCCCCACGCGGTGCTGATGATGGTGCCGGAGGCCTGGGAGAACAACGCCGGAATGGACGCCGCCCGGCGCGACTTCTACCGCTTCCATGCCAGCTTGATGGAACCGTGGGACGGACCGGCTGCCATCTGCTTCACGGACGGCACCGTCATCGGGGCGGTGCTGGACCGCAACGGCCTGCGGCCATGCCGGTACTGGCAGACCACCGGCGGTCTGGTGGTCATGGCCAGTGAGGTGGGGGTTCTCGACATTCCGGCCGAGCAGATCGTGGCCAAGGGCCGGTTACAGCCAGGTCGGATGTTCCTCGTCGATACCGCGCAGGGGCGCATCGTCGCCGATGAACAAGTCAAGGCCGAGCTCGCGGCGGAACACCCCTATGGTGAATGGCTGCATGCCGGGATCATCAAGCTGGTCGACCTACCCGACCGTGAGCACGTCGTGTACCCGCTCGAGTCGGTGACCCGACGCCAGCAGATCTTCGGCTACACCGAGGAGGAACTTCGGGTCCTGCTGGCGCCCATGGCGGCAAGTGGCACCGAACCCATCGGATCGATGGGAACCGATACCCCGATCGCGGTGCTGAGCAAACGGCCGCGGATGCTGTTCGACTACTTCACGCAGCTGTTCGCCCAGGTCACGAACCCGCCGCTCGATGCGATCCGCGAGGAACTTGTCACCGCGCTGGCCGGGACGATCGGCCCGGAGGGAAACCTGCTCGCGCCCACTCCCGCCTCGTGCCGGCAAGTGGTGCTGCCCTATCCGGTGATCGACAACGATGAGCTGGCCAAGCTCATCGGCATCAATGACGACGACGACATGCCCGGCTACGCCTCGGTCACCGTCAGCGGGCTCTACGACGTTGGCGGCGGCGGGGTGGCCCTCGGTGATCGCCTGACCCAGATCTGCTCGTTGGTTGACGAGGCCATCGAGGACGGCGCGCGGGTCGTCGTGCTGTCCGACCGGCATTCGGACGCGACGAGCGCGCCGATCCCGTCGCTGTTGCTCACCGGCGCCGTCCACCATCACCTCATCCGTACCAGGAACCGGACCCGGGTCGGGCTTGTCGTCGAGTGCGGGGATGCTCGCGAGGTCCATCACATTGCCCTGTTGCTTGGATACGGGGCGGCCGCCGTCAACCCGTATCTGGCCATGGAGTCGGTGGAGCACCTTGTCCGCGAGGGACTGGTGACCGGTGTGGACGCACGCGCAGCCGCGCGCAATCTGGTCAATGCCCTGGGCAAGGGCGTGCTCAAGGTGATGAGCAAGATGGGGATCAGCACGGTGGCGTCCTATACCGGTGCGCAGGTGTTCGAGGCCATCGGACTGGGCGAGGAGCTGGTGGAGCGTTATTTCACCGGCACCTCCTCCCGCCTGGGGGGGATCGGGCTGGACGTGGTGGCAGCCGAGGTCTGCTCTCGGCATCACCGCGCCTATCCGGTCAATCCCGCCGAGCAGGCACATCGCCGCCTGGACGGCGGCGGGGATTACCAGTGGCGCCGCGAGGGTGAGCTGCACCTATTCAATCCCGACACGGTCTTTACCCTTCAGCACGCGACCCGAAATCGTCGCATGGACGTCTTCCGTGACTACACCGCGAAGGTCGATGCGCTGTCCGCCCAGGCAGGCACCCTCCGTGGCCTGTTCCGGTTCAAGTGCGGGCTGCGCCCGGCCGTGCCCCTCGCCGAGGTGGAACCGGTCGGCGCGGTGGTCAGGCGGTTCGCCACCGGGGCCATGTCCTACGGTTCGATCAGCGCTGAAGCGCACGAGACACTCGCGATCGCGATGAACCGGCTGGGCGGCAAATCGAACACCGGCGAGGGCGGTGAGGACCCGCAGCGCTTTACCCCGGACCCGAACGGTGATCTACGCAGGTCTTCGGTCAAGCAGGTGGCTTCCGGCCGGTTCGGAGTCACCAGCGAGTACCTCGTCAACAGCGACGACATCCAGATCAAGATGGCGCAGGGGGCGAAGCCTGGTGAGGGCGGCCAACTGCCCGGCCACAAAGTCTATCCGTGGATCGCGAAGGTCAGGTACTCCACGCCCGGTGTGGGGCTCATTTCCCCCCCTCCGCACCATGACATCTACTCCATCGAAGACCTGGCGCAACTGATCCACGACCTGAAAAACGCTAATCCGTTGGCGCGAATCCACGTGAAGCTCGTGTCCGAGGTGGGTGTGGGAACCGTGGCTGCTGGGGTCAGCAAGGCCCATGCCGACGTGGTGCTGATCTCCGGTCATGACGGGGGTACGGGCGCTTCCCCGCTCACCTCCCTTAAGCATGCGGGCGGTCCGTGGGAGATCGGCCTGGCCGAAACCCAGCAGACACTGTTGCTCAACGGCTTGCGGGACCGGATCACCGTTCAGGTGGACGGCTCGATGAAAACTGGTCGGGACGTGGTCATCGCCGCGCTGCTCGGCGGCGAGGAGTTTGGCTTCGCGACTGCTCCCCTGGTCGTGTCCGGTTGCGTGATGATGCGGGTCTGCCACCTCGACACCTGCCCGGTCGGGGTCGCCACCCAGAATCCCGTGCTACGCGCCAAGTTCTCCGGTAAACCAGAGTTCGTGGAAACGTTCTTCGAGTACATCGCAGAGGAAGTCCGGGAGTTGCTGGCGCAGCTAGGTTTCCGATCGATCGAAGAGGCTGTCGGTCATGCCGAGATGTTGGACGTGCGACCAGCCATCGACCATTGGAAGGCCGCCGGCCTCGACCTCACACCGGTGCTCCACGTGCCGGAGCGTCCCTACGGTGGGGCGCTGCACCGCAGCGGCGGGCAGGACCACGGCTTGGAAATGGCGCTGGACAACACCCTCATCCAACTGTGCGAAGGCGCTCTGGAGGATGGCAGGCCGGTCTGGTTGGAGATGCCGATCCGTAACGTCAATCGCACGGTCGGCACGATGCTCGGCTTCGAGGTCACGAGGCGATACGGGGGCGCAGGCCTCCCCGACGACACGATCAGCCTGCACTTCACCGGTAGCGCCGGGCAGAGCTTCGGTGCCTTCGTGCCAAGGGGAATCACCCTTCGGCTTGAAGGGGATGCCAACGACTACCTGGGCAAGGGACTCTCCGGCGGTTTGATCGTGGTACATCCGCCCCGCGACGCCCCGTTCGCGGCGGAGGAAAATATCGTCGCGGGCAACGTGTTGCTCTACGGCGCAACCGCAGGCGCCGCCTACGTGCGTGGTGTCGTCGGTGAACGGTTCGCGGTGCGCAACAGCGGCGCCGTGGCGGTCGTGGAGGGCACCGGTGACCACGCTTGCGAGTACATGACCGGTGGCCGTGTGCTGATCTTGGGGGAAACCGGCCGGAACGTGGCGGCCGGCATGTCCGGCGGCATCTGCTACCTGCGCGACCTGCCCGGGGCCCGGGCGAGGGTAAACGCTGAGTTCGTCGACCTCGAGTCGCTCGACGCGAACGACGCAGCGTTCGTCGACGAGCAGCTGTCGCGCCACGCGAAGGAGACTGGATCGCCGTTGGCAGCGAGGCTCACGCCCGCCGATTTCGTCAAGGTGATGCCTCGCGATTACAAGCGGGTCCTCACCGCGATGAAGGACGCCGAGCGCCGTGGTGTCTCGCCCGATGACGCCGTCCTGGAGGTGCTCAGCCATGGCTGATCCGCAGGGCTTTTTGAAGTTCGACCGATCTACCGCTGGCCGCCGACCGGTGGAAATTCGGATCCGGGACTGGCAGGAGGTCTATGAACCTTTCCCCACCCAGGACCTTCGCGACCAGGCGGCCCGCTGTATGGACTGCGGCATCCCCTTCTGTCACAACGGCTGCCCGTTGGGCAACCTGATCCCCGAGTGGAACGACCTGGTCCGTCGCGACGATTGGCACATGGCGATCGAACGGCTGCATGCGACCAACAATTTCCCGGAATTCACCGGGCGGCTCTGCCCGGCCCCTTGTGAGGCCGCCTGCGTGTTGGGTATCAACGCCGACCCGGTCTCCATCAAGCAGGTTGAGGTTGAGATAGTAGACCGGGCGTGGGCGGAGGGTTGGATTGAGCCACAACCCGCAGCAGTCCGGAGCGGCAAGAAGGTCGCGGTCATCGGATCTGGTCCGGCCGGCCTGGCGGCCGCCCAGCAGCTGACTCGTGCTGGCCATCAGGTGGTCGTCTACGAACGGGCCGACCGGCCAGGCGGCCTGCTGCGCTACGGGATCCCCGAGTTCAAGATGGAAAAGCGGCACCTGGAGCGTCGACTCGACCAGATGCGCGCGGAGGGAACTGAGTTTCGCTGCGGGGTTGAGGTCGGCGTGGACGTGACGGGCGAGGCCTTGCAGGGCTCCTATGACGCGTTGGTGCTCGCGGGAGGGGCGACGGTGGGGCGGGAGTTGCCGGTACCAGGGCGCGAGCTGGCCGGTATCGCCATGGCCATGCAATACCTGGAACCGGCCAATCGCGTGCAGGCAGGCGACCTGGCCGCGGTCCCGCCGCAACTGGATGCCGCCGGCCGGGACGTGGTGATTATCGGTGGCGGTGACACCGGGGCGGACTGTCTGGGTACCGCGCACCGCCAGGGCGCCCGTTCGGTCACCCAGTTGGAGATTCTGCCCCGGCCGCCGGCATCCCGTGCTACCCAGACGCCTTGGCCGCTGTGGCCGTTGATGTACCGGGTGACATCCGCCCATGAAGAGGGGGGCGAGCGGCTGTTCGCCGTGCAGACCCACTCCTTTGCCGCCGACCCCGCTGGCCGGGTGGCCGGGCTGGTGCTCGTGGATGTGCGGGCATCCGACGGCGGCTTCGCGCCCGTCGAGGGAACCGAGCGCACAATCCCCACGCAGCTGGTCCTGCTGGCGATGGGGTTCACCGGCCCGCAGCGATCCGGCCTCCTCGAGCAACTCGGTCTGCAACTCGATGATCGCGGCAATGTCGCGCGCAACGGCTCCTACGCGACCAACGTTCCAGGGGTGTACGCCTGCGGCGACATGGGACGCGGCCAATCGCTGATCGTCTGGGCCATCGCGGAGGGCCGCTCAGCGGCAGCGGCCGTCGACCTCGACCTGGGTGGTGACATGCCGTTGCCGGCGCCCCTGGTCGCTGCGGCTACCCGCTAGGGCCGGTAGGGTCGCGTCCGTGGGTTGGCCTGGGCAGTGAGCCGCGTCGATCGGATAATCTGCGGTGCAGCGGTTCTCGCCGCGGCCGTCACCGGTGTGCTTCGCTACGTGCCGATCGGCACAGTCCTGCCATTCGCCGTGGGTGCCGTCGCGCTCGCCTTGCTTGCTTCAGTGGTGGGGCGAGCCGTCGACGCGTTGGGCGACCGGCTTGGAGCCGGCGCAACCGGCGTGCTCCAGTCTGCCCTTGGCAATCTCCCTGAGTTGTTCGTCGGGGTGTTCGCACTGCGTGCTGGGCTGGTGGGAGTCATCCAGGCCGCCCTGGTCGGCTCGATCCTGGCCAACGTCTTGCTGGTGCTGGGGCTGACCTTCGTCGCCGGGGGGTTGCGTCACGGCACGCAACGCTTCGATTCGGCGAGGGCCAGGGAGATCTCCGTACTGCTCCTGCTCGCGGTAGCCGCCCTGGCGGTGCCGTCGCTGGCCGGCTCACTCCACACGCCGGCTGCAGGGCACGAGGGCACCCTGTCGGGGATCGTCGCTGTCGTGCTGCTGCTGGTGTTCGCGGCGTCGGTACCCAACTCGCTGCGCAAGTCGGCGGGTGAGAGCGAAAGCGACATCGTCAACGCACCCAGCTGGCCGCTTGCCGTGGCGGTGGGGGTGCTTGCGGCGGCATCGATAGGTGCGGCATTCGTGTCCGACTGGTTCATCCATGCGCTCGAGCCTGCGGTCAAGGCGCTCGGCATCAGCGACACGTTCGCCGGCCTCATCATCGTGGCAATCGCGGGGAACGCGGTGGAGAACGTGGTGGGCATCCAACTTGCCCTCGCCGGCCGCACTGATTACGCGGTCTCAGTCGTGCTGAACTCCCCGCTGCAGATCGCACTGGTCCTCATTCCCGCGCTGGTTTTACTCTCCCACCTTCTCGGCGGCGCGGTGCTCACCCTCGCCCTACCGCCCCTGCTGCTCGTTGCCTTGGTGGTGGCGGCGCTGGTGGCGGCATACGTCGTTGTTGACGGCGAGTCAACGTGGCTTGAGGGGGTCACCCTCATCGGCTTGTACGTGGTGGTCGGCACCGCCTTCTGGTGGGGATGATATCAGCCGAGGCGGGTTACCGGGACCAAGGCGCCGGCCGCGAGACCCAGCACGTAGAGCCAGCCAAACGCACGGTTGTGGATCAGGCAGACGCGGTGATACCAAAGCGGCCACCCCACATAGCCGGGCGGCGGCTCGGGAGGCGCGGGCGCGGCCATGACGCGCAGGGCCCGCAGGGCTCGGGGCGCGGCCAGCAGGACAACCACCGTGAAGACGGACAGGGCGCCGATCCCCACACCCGCCGCGACGACGGCGTACATGCCGAGGACTGTTACCTGGTTCAGCAGCCGGGCCCGGCGTTCCCCGAGCAGGACCGGCAGGGTGCGCTGGTGCTGGCCGTCGTCGAACTGCCGCTGGTCGATGTGCTTGCCAACCAGAATGGACATGACCCCAAAGCCGTATGGCACCGAGGCGAGGAAAGCGGCACCGGAGGAGTGGCCGCTGATCACGTAGTAGCCACCGGCGATCATCAACGGGCCCCAGACGACGAAGGCCGCGACCTCCCCCAGCCCCAGCTCCTTGAGCGCGCGTGGGGCCGCGTCGTACGCCCAAAGCAGCACCGCCCCCGCGACCACCAGCAGGACGGCCGGCCAGCCCCGCAGCACCACGAAGTAGACCCCGATGGCCGTGGCCAGCGCCCCGAGGACGACGAGCCCGGACACGAGTAGCCGCGAGGTGACCGCGCCGCTGAGCAGCGGGTGAACGGTGTAGCGCCGACGCGGGGAGTCGTCGGTGTCGTGCCCGCGCCGCGCGCCGAAGTAGTCGTTCGACAAGTTGCTGATCGCATGCAGCACGACAAAGGCAACGACCAGCAATACGAACGGGACCACCGCAAAGCGTCGATCGGTCGCGACGAGCAACCCGGCGATCAACGACGCCTGGAAGGAGATGACCAGGATCACGCTGCGCGCGGCGTACAGAAAACGGGCAACCGGGTCGAGGCTGGTCAGTTCGTCGGCCAGTGGCGGGTAGAAGCCGGTGAAGGCACGCGCCCATTCGCGGGGTCCGCGACCGGCGGGAGGCCTACCGCCGGGGACGGCTGGCGGCTCGGGAGAAAGGGTCGCGCGGGTCATGTAGGCGCTCCTCGGCGCTGAAGTGATCGTGCATTCGACGGTACGCCGAACCGCGCTCTGGCACCTGTCCGGGGTCGCCGGCGGTTCGCCCGGTGGCTAGCCGAACGGGCGGATCACTGTGGGCAGGACGGCTAACCAGGCGCGTTCAGCAAGAGCGCCACCGACTGAATGTAGCGAATGCGGCGCCCGCCGTGGCCATGATGAGACGTGCCCCTCGTCGATGAGCTCCACGACGTCGGCGTGGCCCCGGGCTCGCTCGTGGCGTTGGTGATCGCGCCGGGACTCGGGCTCGCCCTGGCCTGGGAAAACGGTCGCCGCGTGCTACCGAGCCCGCACCCCGAGGGGCTGGTGCGGGAGCTGAGCGCGTTGGATCCGCGTTGGGTCTGGTGGTCAGCGTGGGAAACGGCTGGCCCGCTGATCGCCGCCGACGTGCGGCCACGCACCTGTTGGGACCTTGGGGCGGTCGGGCGCCTGGCGTACGGGATTCGCCGTGGTGACCCCGGCGCGATCTGGGCCGCCGCCCGTGGCCTGCCGGAACCTGCGCCCATGGGTCGCGGGCTGGACCTGCTCGATCTGGACAGCGCCGGAACCGGTCCGATTCGCCCCGACGGGCAGCTGAGCCGAGAGTGGCAGGCCGGCGGGTGGTCGAGCGAACTGCCCGCGGCACTGCAGTGGGCCAGGTTGGCCCTCGCGGTGCAAAGCGCGCAGGAAACCCTGCTGCGGTCGCTGCCCGATCCACGGGCCACCCCCGGGGAGCCTCCGCTCGCGCTGCTGACCGCGCGGTCCGAGTCGGCGGCGGCTTTGCTGGCCGTCGAACTGGAGCACGATGGCCTACCAGTTGATCGCGCGTCGGCCGCGCGCCTGTTGGGCGAGCTGGTCGGACCGCGGCCAGCGAACGCCACCGAGCACGTGAAGCAGCGCCGGCGGCGCGACCAGATCGTGCTTCGCCAATTCCCGGGTTTGCCCGTCGATCTTCGCAATCCCCTGCACGTCCGGGGGCTGCTGACCCGGATTGGTCTTGATCTACCGGACACCCGCTCCTGGCGCCTCGCACCGCACCGCACCACGTCGCCTGCGGTAGCTGCCCTCCTTGCCTGGCGTAAGGCCGAACGGCTGGCCACCACCTACGGGTGGGGTTGGCTCGACGGTCATGTCGGCAACGACGGGCGGTTGCGCGGCAGATGGGGCGCAGCGGACGCTGCCGCCGGTCGGATGACCGCCCAGGCTGGTCTGCACAACCTGCCGGCGTCGCTGCGTGCGGCAGTACGAGCCGAACCGGGTTGGACGTTCGTTCGAGCCGATTTGGGTCAGGTGGAGCCTCGCGTGCTAGCGGCCGTGTGCGGTGACGAGGGGTTGATGCTGGCAGCCCGCGCGGACGATCTGTACGCACCGGTCGCCGCCCAGTTGGGCTGCGACCGGCCTACGGCAAAGGTCGCCGTACTGGCGGCCATGTATGGCCAGACCTCCGGCGTGGCTGGGGTGGCGCTGCGGGACATGGACCGGACCTATCCCCGCGCGATGGCCTACCTGCGTGCCGCCGAGGCTGCGGGGGTGGCCGGCACCGATGTGCGCACCTACGGAGGCCGGCTGCTACGACTCACGGCCGTGCCAGCACCCGCGGGGGTCGCGGCCGATTGGGAGGTCCCCGGGCCGGTTCGCGCCAACGGGCGTTTCGCCCGCAACGCCGTCGTGCAGGGTGCCGCTGCCGAGCTGTTCAAGGCCTGGGCGGCGACGGTCCGTGATGGGCTGCCGTCCCTTGGCGGACAGGTGGTGTTGTGCCTGCACGACGAACTATTGCTGCACGTGCCGATGAGTTGTGCCGACGAAGCCGCCGCTCTGCTGCTCGGTTCGCTGGCAACGACGGCGCGCTGGTGGGCAGCTGGCAGCCGGGTGCGTTTCGTCGCCGAGGTATCGGTGGCCACCAGCTGGGCCGACGCTCATTGAGCGAGCGGGTTGGTACCTACGTGCCGGCCGGCACAGGCCAGCGGCTTCAACCTGGGTACGGTGGCCCCCCGAACTACCTTTGGAGGTCTGATGGCTGACCATCCCGGCTCAGCTTGCGACGTCGCTGAGAGTGCCGCCGAGGACAGCACCGATGGGTTGATCGAGGCGGACCTGCTGGTGGAGGACGTGTCGATCGACGGCATGTGCGGCGTTTACTGAGCATGGCTTTCTCGCTCGGAGCGCCTTACCGGCTGCATCCGTCGGTGGGTTTGCGGCCCGAAGGCTTCGGTGCGCTGGCCTACCACTACGAAACCCGCACGTTGACCTTCCTCAAGGATGCGCAGCTGACCGATGTGGTGCGCCAGCTGGCTGACCATCCCAGCGTGTCGAGCACGCTGGTCGCGCTCGGCGTCCCGGCCGCCCGCCGCGCCGGATTCAGCGCCGCGCTGGAGCGACTTGCCGATGCGCAGGTGATCTGTGTCCGCGATTAGCCTGGTCGAGCACATGGCCCAGGGGTTGCGCGCCCCCGTGTGCCTGACGTGGGAGCTGACCTATGGGTGCAACCTCGCCTGCACCCATTGCCTTTCCAGCAGCGGCCGGCGCGACCCGCGTGAGCTGTCGACCGCTGAGTGCTGCGCCGTCATCGACGAACTGGCGGCGATGCAGGTGTTCTACGTCAATCTGGGCGGCGGCGAACCGACCCTGCGGCCGGATTTTTGGCAGATCGTTGACCACGCGATCAGCCGTAGGGTCGGCGTCAAGTTCTCGACGAACGGCACCCGGCTGGATGGGCCCGCATCGCGGCGCATCGCGGCCACCGACTACCTCGACGTCCAGATCTCTCTCGACGGCGCAAGCGTGGCGGTCAACGACAAGGTCCGGGGCCCCGGGTCCCACGCGGCAGCCCTTCGGGCGATGGACAACCTCGCGGCGGCCGGGGTTCTGGGGTTCAAGCTCAGCGTCGTCGTGACCCGCGAGAACGTCGAGGAACTCGACGCCTTCGCGGCCCTCGCTGCCCGCTACGCCGCGCAGTTGCGGCTGACCCGGTTACGGCCCTCCGGTCGCGGCGCCGACGTGTGGGACCGGCTGCATCCCACCCAGGAGCAACAGCGTGCGCTGCACGCATGGCTGGTCCGGCACCCGGACACGTTGACCGGGGATTCGTTTTTTCACCTGTCAGCATTGGGGGAGCGGCTTCCCGGGCTCAACCTGTGCGGGGCCGGCCGCGTGGTCTGCCTCATCGACCCGGTCGGCGACGTGTACGCCTGCCCGTTCGTCCTGCACGAGCGATTTAAGGCGGGAAACGTCCGTGGCCAGGGTGGCTTCACCTGTGTGTGGCGTGACTCGGAGCTGTTCAGGGAGCTGCGCGAACCGGCCAGCCCCGGCGCCTGCGGCTCGTGCGGCTCCTATGATGCCTGCCGCGGGGGCTGCATGGCCGCCAAGTTCTTCACGGGTCTGGAACTCGCTGACCCCGACCCGGAGTGCGTCCTTGGCCACGGCGAAGCCGCCTTGCTGGCCAAGGCGGGTGTGCCCCTGCCACATCCGGGGCGCGGGCATTCCCACGCGGCCGGCGTCGGGCCGGTGTTGGTGCCGCTCGGCCACAGACCGGGTTAGGGGTGCGCCTGCTCGCACCGGTCGAAGTCGGATCACGGCCGGCCCGAAACCGGCTGATGTTCGGTCCGCACGAGACCAACCTCGGCCGGGGGCGATCGTTCTCGGCTGCCCACCGGGCCTACTACCAACGCCGCGCCGTCGGGGGCTGCGGCACGGTGGTCACCGAAACCGCGTCTGTCCACGACAGCGACTGGCCCTACGAGCGAGCCCCACTGGCGGCACTGGCGGGACCTGGGTGGCGCCTGATCGCGAGCGACCTGCACCAGCACCGGACGTTGTGCATCGCCTCCCTTGGGCACGCCGGCTTGCAGGGCTCAAGTGCTTACCACCAGCGGGCCCTGTGGGCCCCATCTCGGTTTCCCGACCCGGTCACCCGCGAGGTGCCCATGAGCATGCAAGGAGCGGAAATCGCGGCCCTGGTGGATGGGTTCGCGGTCGCTGCCTGCCTCGCGATCGAGGCCGGTTGTGACGGTGTGGAGCTGGAGGCAGGCCAACACAGCCTGCTCCGCCAGTTCCTTTCCGGCCTGACCAACACCCGCGACGACACCTACGGGTCCGATCGCTCCCGCCTGGCCCGGGAGGTCATCGCCCGGATCCGTCGGGACGTGGGGCCCGAACCTGTGCTGGGACTGCGGCTGTCGTGCGATGAGCAGGCCCCCTGGGCCGGCATCACGCCAGCGGACGCCGGCCAACTCGCCGCCGGGCTGGTGACCGGCGTCGATTATGTCGTCGCGGTCCGCGCCGGGCCATTCGACGCCGCTGGTACCAGGCCAGATACCCACACCGAACAGGGCTTTGCGTTGCCATTGGCCACCGCGTTGCGGGCGGCGCTTCCGGCTGCGGTGCTGGTGGTTGCCCAAGGCTCGATCACCAACGCGGAGCTGGCGGAGGAGGCGTGCGGCAGTGTCGATCTGGTCGAGATGACCCGAGCGCAGATCGCCGACCCCGACCTGGCGGTGGTCCTCACTCGCGGCGGCGCCCCCCGGCCGTGCGTGCTGTGCAACCAGACCTGCCGGGTGCGGGACGCTCGCAACCCCATCGTCACGTGCATCGGGGAACCGCGCTCCGGCCATGAGCTCACCGATCCGGACCCGGCGCGTGGCCCGAACCATCCATCGAGGGTGGTGACGGTAATTGGCGCCGGGCCCGCCGGGCTGGAGGCGGCCAGGGTAGCTGCGCTGCAGGGACATCGGGTCACCATCCACGACCGGTCCACAGCCGTGGGGGGCGCGGTGCAACAGGCTGCCCTGGGAGCGGGCCGCGCGCCGCTCGCCCAGCTCACGGCCTGGCTCGCCGCGGAGTGTCGGCGCCTCGGCGTCCAGTGGCGCCTGGGACACGAGGTGATCCGGCTGCCGGCGACGGGCCCCGTGCTGCTCGCCACCGGCTCTACCCGGCGCGAGCCCCCCTGGCTGCCACGGTGCAGCCTGCCGGTCCTTACCGCGCGGGAAGTGCTGGCCGGCGCCGAGCTCCCCCCGGGCCCGGTAGTGATCGATGATCCGGTAGGCGGCCCGGTCGCTATCAGCGTTGCCGAGCGGCTGTCAGCGGAAGGTCGAAGCGTGGTGCTGGTCACTCAGGACGTCGTGGCCGGTAGCCAACTGGCCAGAACGGGCGACCTCGCCCCGGCGAACGCCCGACTCGCTCGGGCTGGTGTCACGCTGCTGAAACGTTCCCTGCTGCGTGGCGCAGGCTTCGAGGGCGCCGTGGTGCAGGACCGGTACACCGGGGAGGAACAGCGGGTGGCCGCAGGTTGCATTGTTGATGCCGGCCACCTGCTGCCCCACGCGCCCCTCGCCGATGACCTCGAGGACCCCCGGGTCGTCGTGATCGGTGATGCACTTGCCCCGCGCAGTATCGCCGAGGCCGTGCTGGAAGGCCGCCGGGCGGCCTTGGCGATCGGCGCGCCGTGAGCACCGCTGGCGGCTACCGGCACCTGTTCACCCCGCTGCGGGTCGGCCCGGTCACGGTGCCTAACCGCATCGTGTTCTCCGCCCACCTGACCAATTACGCCGTCGATGGTCAGCCAAGCCAGCAGCACGCCGCCTACTACGCTGCCCGCGCCGCGGGGGGCGCCGGGCTGATCATCACCGAGGAGCACTCAACCCACCCGACCGACTGGCCATATGAGAAGTTGATCCACGGCTACCGGGAGGACGTCATCCCCGGCTACCGGGCAATCACCGAGGCGGTACACGCCCACGGTTGCCCCATCTTCGCCCAGATCAATCATAACGGCGGTCAGTCCAGCAGCATGTACACCAGGCTTCCGGTGTGGGCGCCTAGCGCGGTGCCGGACCCGTTGTTCCGGGAAGTCCCCAAGGCGGTGACGCACGCCGAGATCGAGGAGATTGTCGCCGGATACGCGCTGGTCGCAGGTCACTGCCGAGCAGGCGGTTTCGACGGAATCGAGCTGCAATGCAGTCACTCCTCGATCGTTCGGGCTTTCCTGTCACCGGCCACCAACCTGCGTAGGGACGCTTACGGTGGATCGCTGCCGAACCGCAGCCGGCTCCTGCGCTCGATCGTGTCGGCCGTTCGCGACGCGATCGGCCCCGGACTGGCCCTTGGCGTGCGGCTTTGCGGCGATGAGCTCATTGAGGGAGGGACAACTATCGGCGAGGCGGTCGAGGTGGCCAAAGCCGTCGAGGAAACCGGTCACGTCGATTACGTCAACACCTCGATCGGCACGGCGACCGCCACGCTGCACATGATCGAGGCGTCGATGCAGGTCCCACCCGGATACGGGTTGTGGATCGCTTCGGCCCTACGCAAGGCCATCGCGCTGCCGGTGGTGGGAGTCGGCCGGTTCAAGGATCCACGCCAGGCCGACCGGGCCTTGATCGATGGGCACGCCGACCTCATCGGCGTCGTCCGCGGGCAGATCGCCGACGCGGAGTTTGCGACCAAGGCGCGGGCCGGACAGGCTGCGACCATTCGCGCCTGCCTTTCCTGCAACCAGGAATGTGTCGGCCGGATGGGTCTGAATCGTTGGCTTGGCTGCATCGAGAACCCCCGAGCGGGCAAGGAGTCGGTCCCATCGCCGCGGCGGACTGCCCGCCCTCGGCGCGTCCTCGTCGCAGGCGCCGGGCCGGCGGGGCTGCAGGCCGCGATCGCCGCGGCACGGTCCGGCCACCAGGTGCTCCTACACGAGAGCGCCCCCACCGCTGGCGGTCTGGTGCGGCTCGCCGCAACCGTGCCGCACCGCGCTGAACTGGGCGATCTGATCCGAAACCAGCTGGCCGAGCTCGGCCGGCTGGGGGTGGCTGTCCGCTACGAAAGCCACGTCGATGTCGATGTGGTTCGCCGGGAGGATCCGGACGTGGTCGTCGTCGCCACCGGCAGTGAGCCGGATCGGCCTTGGTGGGCCGCCGAGTGCGATTTCGTTGTCGACGTGACACAGGTCCTGGACGGCAGCGCCAGACCGGCAGGCGAGGTGTTGGTCATCGACGAGATCGGCTTTCACCATGCCCCGTCCGTGGCCGAGTTGCTGGCCGACCGGGGCTGCTCGGTCGAGGTAATGACCCCTGCCATGGTCGTCGGCCAGGATTTGGGCGTCACCTTGGACATGGAGTCCTGGTTTATGCGCGCCGGCGCCAAGGGCATCGTGCAGACCACCGACGTGATCGTCGCGTCTACCAGCGGCAACCCGGAGGGCCGGTTGACGGTGGAGTTGATGCAGCACACCACCGGAGGGATCTTCACCCGCACCGTCGACTGGCTGGTGCTGGCGCTCCCGCCCCGCCCGATCGACCGGTTATGGCGCGAGCTCGCCGCCGTCGACCTCGAGGTGCACCGGATCGGCGATTGCCTAGCCCCTCGGCGCGCCCACGCCGCGGTCATTGAGGGCGACGTGGTGGGGGGGGCGCTGTGAGTGGCACCGGATGGGGGATCGCCATCGTCCCGGTCCGGGACGGGGAGCTGCCCTTGGGTGCGGATGAGGCGGTGGCGGAGGTCGGCGGTGTCGCTCTGCTGATTGGCAGTGGCACCACGCGAGCAGCGCAGGTGCTTGGCGGCCGAGCCGGCCGGATCGAGCTCTGGGAGGCTGGCAGCTACCGCCCGGGGGCCTGGGCGCCCCCCCTTGCTGCACATGTCATGCGGCATGACGTCGTGCTGCTGCCCGCCTCACCGGACGGCCGGGACCTCGCCCCCCGGCTGGCCCTGCTGCTGGACCGGCCGCTTTACGCGCCCGCGATGACCGTGCGCCCCGGCCACGTGAGCGTCGTGGGAGGCGGCGGCCTGCGTCTTGTCGAGCACACACCTCCCGGCGCCTACGTCGCCACGCTGCAACCTGGCCTGCGCGGCGCTCCGCCGGCGAGCGCGCCAGCCCCCACGCCTTCGGTGCTCACTCATCTGCTGCCCGCTGATGTGCCGGACGCCGAGCTTTGCGAACTGCTCGAGGCCGACCCCGCCACCGTTGACCTTGCCGAGGCCCGGGTGATCCTTTCCGCCGGGGCGGGGCTGGGCAGTGCCGAGATGGTGGCGCTCGCCACCCGGGTCGCCACCGCGTTGGGCGCCTCTTTCGGCGCGACCCGGATGGTCACCGACGCGGGCTGGGCGCCGGTCTCCCGGCAAATCGGCACCACCGGCGTCGTGGTGCATCCGGCGCTCTACCTGGCGTTCGGAGTTTCCGGCGCCGCGCAACACGTCAGCGGCCTCGGTCAGCCCGACACCGTCATCGCCGTCAACACCGATGAGTCATGCCCGATGATGGCCATGGCGAATCTGGCGTTGGTGACCGACGCCCGTGCCCTGCTCGAAACGCTGGCCACGCGGCTGGGCGCCTCGGGCCCGACAGCTGCGGACGCCGCCCATGGCTAGCCGCGACCGGCCGATCGGCCAGCCGGCCTTCGACGTCATCGTGGTGGGGGCCGGACCGGCTGGCTGCGCGGCGGCTCTCACCGCTGCCCGCGGAGGGCTGCGGGTGTGCCTGCTCGAACGCGGCCCGTATCCGGGCTCCAAGAACATGTATGGGGGCGTCGTCTACCCTCGCGTGCTCGACGCGTTGGTACCTCGTTGGTGGGAACGGATGCCGGTGCAGCGCTGGGTGACCCGCCGCGCCACGATGCTGGCCACCGCCACCCAGGCGCTGACCGTGGACTACCGAACGCAGGCGTGGGGGAGTCCGCCGTACAACGGGGCGACGGCCTACCGCGCCGATATCGACCCGTGGCTCGCGCAGCAGGCGACCGCCGCTGGAGCCAGCTTGGTCACCTCCACTACCGCAGTGGGTCTGCTTCGCGGCTCCCGGGGCCAGATCACGGGTGTGCGCACCGACCGCCCAGAGGGCGACCTCATCGCGCCGCTCGTGATCGCCTGCGACGGGGTGAACTCTTTCCTCGCCAAGGAGGCGGGCCTGTACGCGAATTTTTCGGCGGACCAGATAACCCTCGGCGCCAAGGAGGTATTGGCGTTGCCCAAGGAGGAGATCGACAAGCGTTTCGGGCTTACCGGCCGGGAGGGCGTGGACATCGAGATGATCGGCGTGACCGGCGGGATACCGGGTGGCGGGTTTCTCTACACGAACCTCGACTCGATCAGCATCGGTGTCGTGGTGGGGGTTACCGGCCTGGCGCGGGCAAAGGTCCGCCCGGAGGAGCTCATTGCCCGGGTGAAGGCTCATCCCGCGCTTGCCCCCTTCCTGCGCGGGGCGAGTTTGCTGGAGTACTCCGCGCACGCCATTCCAGAGGGCGGGTATGAGGCGATGCCCGGCCTGGTCGCCGACGGGATGCTCGTTGCTGGCGACGCCGCCGCCATGTGCCTGGCCGCCGGGATCTGGTTGGAAGGCGTGAACTTCGCGCTCGCAGCGGGCGCGGCCGCCGGCGAAACCGCGGTCGAGGCGGTCCGCGCCCTGGACACCTCACGCACCGGTCTGGCCGGTTACCACCGGCGCCTAGAGGCCGGGTTCGTGCTGCCCGATCACCGCAAGCTTCGTCGGGCGCCCCACCTGATGCTCTCCGGCCGGATGCAGAACGCCTACCCCCAGCTGGCCTGCGACCTGGTCGAGCGGATGTTCACCGTCACCAACCCGGAGCCCAAGCGGGGCGCCCTTCGCCTGCTGCGCGAAGGGGCGCGCGAGCGTGGCGTGCGCTGGCGGGACCTGGCGCGCGACGGCCTGAGCGCATTGCGTACCTTCGGCTGATGAGCGCGCTGCCCGAGATCTCGTTCGAACAGCGGATGGACACGGTCGAGTTCCGGGTCGCCGACCGCGCGCACATCACCATCGACGGTGACTCCTGCCGCGGGTGCACCACCCAGGAGTGCGTCACCGCCTGCCCCGCTGCGCTTTTCCTACCAACCTCCGATGGGGGAATGCTGTTCAACTACGAGCAGTGCTTCGAGTGCGGCACCTGCTACATGGTGTGTAACACCCAGGGCGCGATCACGTGGGCGTACCCGGAGGGTGGCCAGGGCGTTGTCCTGCGCCAGTCGTGAGCCGCGGGTGAATAGCGCGGTACTGCTCAAACGCGTTGGCCTGCATACCCGCATTGACCCGCTGACCGGTGTAGCCGGACACGATCCGCACGGTGGCATGTCCGCTGCCGACCGGTGCGCCCTGGAGCTGGCTACCCAAACGGGGCAGGAAGTCCTGGCCGTCGCTGCCGGGCCCGACTCCGCGCAGGAGGTGCTGCGCGAGGCGCTCGCCGCCGGCGCCACGAGCGCGGTGTGGATCGACCTGCCCGCCGATGCCGGTTCCCTGCAGGTAGCCCGAGCGGTGGCCCCCGAAATTGCCGGGCACCAGTTGGTCTGGGCGGGTGCTCACTCCCTGGACCGTGGGTCGGGGTCGGTGCCGGCCTTCCTCGCCGGGCTACTCGGTTGGGCGCAGGCACTCGGCCTGGTGGCTGTCACGGTCGGCGACCCGTTGCGGGTGTCCAGGCGGCTCGATGCCGGGCGCCGCGAGTTGCTCAGGGTCACCGCGCCCGCTGTGCTGTCGGTGGAGGCGGGGGTAGTGACCCCGCGCCGTCCAACCCTGCAGGCGGTGCTGAACTCGGGGCGGGCGGCGATCAGGGTCGTGGCCGGGCCGCGGCAGGAGGTGAACCTCGGCCGGCCGGTGCCGTTCCGGCCCCGGCCGAAGGTGCTACCCGGCCCCGATCCGTCGCTGCCAGCGCGCGACCGGCTCGTCGCGCTTTCCGGGGCGCTCCGTGCTCACGAGGGGCCCCGCTTCGTTCGTGCCGATCCTGAGCAGGCAGCCGATGAGCTGTTGATGTATCTGCGCGCGTCAGCCGGCGGGAAGTCGGCGTGAGGTTGGCCGTGAGCGTCCTGCAGGGCGAGATGTCGCTGACCGAGATGGTCAGCGACCTTCGTGCCCGCGTCGCGCCCGCGTGGCCGCAATGAGCCGGGTGGCCCTGGTCACCGGTGCGGCGAGGGGGATTGGCGCGGAAACCGTGCGCCGTCTCGCCGCCGACAACTGGGCTGTCGTCGCCGTCGATTGCTGCGCCGACGACCCGGATCTGCCCTACCCGCTTGGCACCCGGGGGCAGCTTGAGGCGCTAAGGGAGGCGGGGGAGGTGACCACCCTGATTACCGACGCCCGTGCCTGCCAGGAAATCGTCGCCTTCACCGAGCGCACCTACGGCGGTCTCGATGCGGCGCTCGCCGTTGCGGGGGTCATCGCCGGGGGCGCCCCCCTCTGGGAAATGCCGGCCGGCCAGATCGATGCGGTACTGGCGACCGATCTGCACGCGGTGATCGCGCTGGCCCGGGCGGCCGTTCCGGCGCTGCTGCGTCGGCCGGAGCCGCGCAACGGGCGATTCTTGGCGGTCGCCTCCGCCGCGGCCACCCGCGGCTTGCCGATGCTGGCCGCCTACTGCGCCGCGAAGGCTGGGGTCACCGGGCTGGTCAGGGCCCTGGCGGTTGAGCTAGGAGGCACCGGCATCACCGCAAATGCGGTGAGCCCCGGGTCTACCGACACCCCGATGCTCGTCGAATCCGCCCGCCTTTACGGTCTACCGGGGGCAGCGTCGTTCGCGGCGCAGCAACCGATCGGCCGGCTGCTTTCCCCGCGGGAAGTCGCGGCGGCGCTGGTCTGGCTGGCGGGTGAGGGAGCCGGCGCCATCACCGGGGCTGTCATCCCGGTGGACGGCGGCCTGGGCGTGTAGCCGTGGCCCAGCCTGCCCTTCCGCCGGGATTCCGGTTGACCCCAGACGTGACGCTGAGCCTTCGCGCCGGGGGCGCCCTGGTGTTCGGTGGCACCCCGCTGCGGCTGTTGCGCCTGACGCCAGCCGGTCGCCGGTTGGCGCTGCACCTGCTGACCGGCGCCCCGGTGACCAGCGCGGCGCACGGGCACATGGCCCGGCGTCTGACCTCAGCCGGGATGGCACACCCGGTGCCCCCGGGCTGCGGCGACCTCACGATAAGCGCCGTCGTGCCGGTTCGAGACCGCCCCGAGGCGTTGGCGCACTGTCTCGCCGCCCTCGATCTGCCCACGGTTGTGGTCGATGACGGAAGTGGAGATCCCGCAGCTGTGCGGGAGCTCTGCGCCCGGCACGGCGCACGGCTGTTACGCCATGATCGTGCCCGCGGCCCGGCGGCCGCGCGGAACGCAGCGCTGGCGCGGGTGGGAAGCGATGTCGTGGCGTTCGTGGATTCGGACGTGGTGGTGTCGCCCCAGGGATTGCACCGGCTGTTGGGTCATTTCGCCGATCCGCGGGTCGTCGCCGTCGCGCCGCGGGTCGCGCCCGGTGGTCCGGCGGCCACCGTCCTGGAGCGCTTTCTGGCCGTCCGCTCGCCGCTTGACCTAGGTCAGCGGGCGGCACTGGTGCGGCCCGGGACGGCCGTGTCGTACGTGCCGAGCGCCTGCCTGCTGATCCGGCTTGCCGCGCTGCCCGGCTTCGACGAAGCGCTGCGCTTCGGGGAGGACGTCGATGTCGTGTGGCGGCTGCTCGCCGCCGAAGGCATTGTCCGCTACGACCCGTCGGTGCAGGTGGCGCACGCCGAGCCCGCGACGTGGCCGGCTGCTCTGCTGCGGCGCCACCGCTATGGAATGAGCGCGGGGCCGCTCGCCAATAGGCACGGGGATCAGCTGACCCATTTTCGCCTCACCCTCCTCCCTCTCGTGTTCGTCGTCAGCCTGGTGATCGCCCCCCCGGTGGTGTCCTTCACCGTCGGTGGCCTCGCCGCTGCTCTGACCGGGAGGCGCCTTCGCCGGGTTGGTCTTCCCCGAGCAGATGCGTCGCGCCTTGTGCGGCAAGCATTTATCGGCGCCGTTTTCGGCCTCGGCAGGTATATCGGAGTGCTGGTCCCGGTGCTGCCGATCGCCGCGCTACTCCCCGTCCGCCAACGCCGGCGGTTGGCAGCGGTGGCGTTGGCGCCGCTACTCGCCGAGTACCTTGACCGGCGCCCGCGGCTTGACCCGCTTCGCTGGGTAGCGGTCGCTGCCGCAGACGACATCGCGTACGCCAGCGGCGTCTGGCGCGGCTGCCTGCAAGCTCGATCGCTGCGCCCGCTGGTTCCCCAGATAGCGTTCAGGCCGCGCCTTCACCGAGATAGGCCTCCCGCACCCGGGGGTTCGCCAGCAGGGCAGGAGCCTGATCAGCCATGACGATCTCACCGGTCTCCAGCACATAGCCCCGGTTGGCCAGTCGTAACGCTTGGGCGGCGTTCTGCTCAACCAGCAACACCGTGGTGTCGCGGTCATTGATCTCCCGGATGATGTCGAAGATCCGGGCCACGATCAGGGGTGCCAACCCCATGGACGGCTCATCGAGCAGCAGCAAGCGGGGACGACTCATCAGCGCACGCCCGATTGCCAGCATTTGCTGCTCCCCGCCGGACAGGGTGCCCCCGAGCTGGGTTCGGCGCCCCTGCAGTTCGGGGAACAGGGTAAAGATGCGCTCCAGGTCGCCCTTCACCTCGCCGCGGTGCCGGTAGGCGCCCATCTTCAGATTCTCGTGCACGCTCATCCTGGGAAAGATCCGGCGTCCCTCCGGGACATGGCCAAGGCCTAGCCCTACCACCAGATCCGCGCGCGTGCCCTCGATGCGCTGACCGTCCATGATGATGGCGCCGGCCGTGGGGCTCAGCAGCCCCGACAAGGTGCGCAACGTGGTGGTCTTGCCCGCGCCGTTAGCCCCGAGCAGGGCTACAATTTCCCCCTCGTCCACCTCGAAACTGATGCCCTTCAACGCCTCGATGCTGCCGTAGGAAACATGCAGGTTCTCAACGGTCAGCAGCATCGCCCGCTCCATCCCCCTCATCGACGCTGCCCAGATAGGCCTCGATGACCGCGGGGTCGCGTTGGACCTGCTCGGGGGTGCCACCCGCAATCACCCGCCCGAAGTTCAGCACCACAACTCGGGTGGCGGCCGACATGACCAGGCGCATGTCGTGCTCGATCAGCAGCACCGAGACACCGCGCCGATGGATGTTCGCGATGAGGAGCTCGAGGTCGCGCTTTTCCGACGGGTTCGTCCCTGCGGCTGGCTCATCGAGCAGAAGTATTTGTGGATCGGTGCCAAGGCCCCTGGCGATCTCTAGCCGCCGCTGTTCGCCATAGGGCAGCGAGGAGGCAACGGTGTTCGTTCGTGCGGACAGACCGACGAATTCCAGCAACTCGCAGGCTCGGTCATTGCTCTCCCGTTCCTCCCGGCGGGCCCATGGCGCGCCGAGCATCGCGGCGACCGGACCGGTGTGCTGGGCGGCCTCCACCCCCACCTTGACGTTTTCGAGGGCGGTGAGCGCCGCGAACAGCCGGATGTTCTGGAAGGTACGGGCCACCCCGAGGCGGGTGATCTGATGGGGTTTACCGCCGACGACGTCACGCATTGAGCCGCTCTTGGTCAGGTAGCGGATGGTGCCTGTTTGCGGCCGGTATACCCCGGTGAGGCAGTTGAACAGCGACGTCTTCCCGGCGCCGTTGGGTCCGATCACGGCGAGTACCTCGCCTCGGTCCAAGTTGAGATTAACGTCGGCAAGACTCTGTACGCCGCCGAAGCGCAGGTTGAGCCCGTTCGCCTCCAGCAACCGCGCTGCCCCCGCGGCGCCTTCCGGCTGCGCAACCTGGCTAGGCGCGGTCACTCGTGGCTCCTCGCGGCCACTGGACCACCGGGTGGCTCGGCCAGGGCATCGCCTTCGACCAGTCCGGTCCTGGCCAGGGTGAGTTCGAACTGCCGGCGCCGGCTGGGGAGCAACCCTTCCGGCCTAAAGATCATCATCACGATGAGTAGGGCGCCGAAGTAGATGAACCGGTCGGAGGGGGGGACATAGTCACGCAATGCCTCTGGCACGAATTGGAGAAACGCCGCGCCCAGCAGCACTCCCCAAATCGAGCCCATGCCGCCGAATATCACCAGGACCAGAACGATGATGGAGTTCTGCAGCAGGAATGAGTCGGGGGTGACCGTTGAGACGTTGCTGGCGTAGATGACGCCGGCGACCCCGGAGGTGGACGCGCCGATCGCGAACGCCATCAGCTTGTATTTCAGGGTCCAGACGCCCATCGCGGATGCGGCCACCTCGTCCTCGCGGATCGCCGCCCAGGCCCGACCGACGCGCGAATGTTCGAGCCGGGTGAACAAGATGACGACCAGGATGATGAAGCCGAGTACCAGATAGTAGTAGGGCAGCGGGTCCAGGCCCCACAGATACTTCACGCCGGCGAGGTTGATCGAGAAGTGCGGGATGTTGAACGCACCGCTCGACCCGCCGGTCACGTCGGTCTTGATGAGCGCGAACTGGTAGACGATCTCGCCGAACCCCAGCGTCACAATGGCGAGGTAGTCCCCGCGCAGCCGTAGCGTCGGGGCGCCCAGGATGATGCCGGCGATGAGTGCCGCGATCACCGCCAATGGCAAGATGAGGAAGGGATTAAGCTCGAACGGCGGTGATACCGGCAGGCGACCGGAGAAGAAGGCGGTGAGGTAGGCCCCGATCGCGTAGAAGGCGATATAGCCGAGGTCGAGTAGGCCGGCGAAGCCCACAACGACGTTCAGGCCAAGAGCGAGCAGGACGTAAATGCCGATCTCGGTGACCAGTACGGCCTGCCAGAATGACGACAGCGCCATTGGGAGTGCGATGGCAACGACGGCTAGCAGCACATATCCGATGCGCACGTTGCGCCGGTTGATCCGCTGGCGCAGGCCGGCCCGGATCGGGCGCAGCTCGGCGCTGAGTTGGCCTCCCCAGCCTTGCCCTCCGCCGAACTCGTAGGCAGCCCAGAACCCGACGGCCAGCGCGAGAAAGATCACTACCCGCGGCTTCAGCAGGGATTGCTTTAGTCCGAAGGCGAAGTCGCTCTGCGTTCCCTCTGGCCCGGTCACCACGGCCGCGACGAGCCCCACCAGCACGAAGGTGAGCAGCCGGTGCACCGGCTCGCTGCGCCACCAGGCGAGTTTCGGTGCCGCCGGCCGGGGGGCGCCGCTCACAGCGCTCATGCGGATCGTCCTAGCCGCTCGCCAAGAAGCCCGGTCGGTCGGAACATCAACACCAGCACCAAAACCACGAACGAGATGGAGTCGCGCCAGGCTACCTGAAGGCAGGTCACCCCGAGGCTCTCGACAATTCCGAGCATCAGGCCGCCAAGTACGGCACCCCGCACGTTGCCAATCCCACCGAGCACGGCAGCGGTGAACGCCTTGAGACCGGGAAAAAAGCCCATGTTGAACTGTACGTTGTAGGCCACCCCGTAGAGGAAGCCGCCGGCGCCACCAAGCATCCCGCCGATGACGAAGGTGGCCACGATGACGCGGTCAATATTGACGCCCATCAGGCTTGCTGTCTCGGCGTCCTGGGCCACTGCGCGGATACCTTGACCCAGGCGGGTTCTGGAAATGGTGCCATCGAGAAAGATCAGCATGATGATCGCGGCGGCGACGACGATGACGTAGGTCAGGCGGACGGGAGCGCCGAACACGGAGAACACGGTGCCGTCGGTGTAGAGCGCGGGCACGGCAACCGGGTTGTGCCCGAACTCCTTACCGGCCAGGTTGAGCGCAAAGAACGAGGCGCCGATCGCGCTGATGAGAAAGGCCAGCGGGGGAGCCTTGCGGCGGCGCAGTGGCCGGTAAGCGACTCGCTCGAGGACGAACGCCGCCAGCCCGCCAGCAGCGGCTCCCGCGGCCGTACCCAGGACGATGTAGGCCACACTCTGCCAGCCCCCCGGGGTGTGGCTGTGCCCGAGCAGCCCCTGGACCGCGAACAGCCCACCGAAGGCCCCGGTCATGAAGACCTCGCTGTGGGCAAAATTGATCAGCTGGAGAACCCCGTAGACCAGGGTGTATCCGAGCGCGATCAGGGCGTAGATCGCGCCGTTTTCGACGCCGCTGACAAGGAGCGGCCAAAAGTTCTGGCTGAAGCACATGCAGCGTCTCCCGCACGGTCGGGGTCCGAGGGCAGGGGAACGGCTGTGGGCCGGGTGCCTTACGGCGCCCGGCCCACCGCCCGAGCCTTAGGAACTAGCGAGTTTGTCGACCGGACCGAGGTAGGTGATGGTCCCATTCTTGACTTGGTACAGGTACACCGCGGTGCTTGACAGCTCACCGGTCGATTGGAACTTGATCGTCTTGGTGATGCCCTTGTAGTCCAGCGCGCGAACTGCATCGACGACCTTCGCGCGGGTGACGTCGGCCCCGATCCCCTTCATGGCTGAGATCAGCGCGTTCGCCGCGTCGAAGGCCTCAGCCGAGTAGGTCCCCGGGTCGGCGTTGAACGCAGCCTTGTAGGAGCTCACAAACGAGGCTGCGTCCGGGTTCTGAGCCGCCGCGATGCAGGGGCACGTGAGGTAGGCCCCTTCGGCGTTGGCGCTGCCGGCCAACTTGATCAAGTTGGGGTCCTTCGCACCGTCGTCCGACATGAACGTGCCCTTGAAGCCACCCGCCTTCAGGGCCTTGAGCAGCGGACCGGCGTCCGCGTAGTAACCGCTGTAGTAGACGACGTCGGCGCCGGACTGGACAACCTTGCCAGCCACCGGCTCGTATTGCTTGGTGCCCTGCGGCACGCTGTCGTGGACGACCTGGATGTTCTTTGACTTCAGGGAACTCTCGAACACCTTGGACAGGCCCTGCCCGTAGGCCTCAGCATCGTCGATGGAGTAGACCTTTTTCGCCTTGAGCTTGGCGGCAATGTAGGCCGCGGCGCCGTTCCCCTGCGCGCTGTCGTTGGCGACAGCGCGGAAGAAGGTCTTGAACCCGTTCTTGGCCGAGGTCAGCCCGGGCTTGGTAGCCGAGGCGGTCACCGATGCCAGGTTGGCCTGGGTGAAGAAGCCCTCGCTGGCCTGGGTCGCACCCGAGAACGCGGGTCCGACGACGCCCACCACCGAGGAATCACCGATAATTTTCTGGGCCGCGACCGGCCCCTGCGCTGCCGTACCTTGATCGTCGACGGCGCTGTATTTGAGCGTGAACGGCAGGCCACCTGCTTTCGCGGCCTGGTCAACGGCCAGTTTGGCGCCGTCACAGATGTTGATCCCCAGTTGGGCATTGTCGCCGGTCAGCGGGCCTTGGCAGGCAAGGGTGTAGGTCTTGCCGCCTCCACCGGAGGCCTTGCTTGACCCCCCCGTCGAACCAGACGTGGAGCTGCTCGATCCGCACCCAGCCAGCGCAAGGGCGCCGAGCACGATTGGCGCCCCGACTTTGATCATGACACGTTGACGCATAGCAACTCCTTTTGTTCCGGAAAGCACCCTTTCCGGAAATGACGAAACCTCGGAGCCGAGGCACCTCAGCCTGACGGTGTCTGACCGAGGCGCACCGTAGCGCAGACGAACGGGTGAAGACGAGATTGCAACACCGTCGTTACCAATTGTCGTCACCGTTACCAATCGTCGTCACCGTGCCCTCGGTCAGATTCGAACTGACACTGTGCGGTGTTTGAGACCGCTCTCTCTGCCGTTGGAGTACGAGGGCGCCCTACCAGAGCGAAGACGTGTAGCGCGCAAGGCTAGCCGGATAAGCTCCGCCCGACCCGAAAGGTGCCTTGATCAGGTACCGAACTGCGCCCCAGGGGGAGCGACCGTGAGCTCAGCGTTGAAGGTGCGCCGGGTCCTCATCGCCGAGGACGAGGCACTGATTCGCCTCGATCTGAAAGAAATGCTCGAGGAGGAGGGATATCTGGTTTGCGGTGAGGTGGGGGATGGGGAATCGGCGATCCGGTTGGCGCGGGAGTTGCGCCCCGACCTGGTGATCTTGGATGTGAAGATGCCCGTCCTCGACGGCATTTCGGCTGCCGAGCAGATCACCGGCGAGCGCATTTCGGCTGTCGTGATCCTCACCGCGTTCAGTCAGCGCGACCTCGTCGAACGGGCGAGCGGTGCGGGTGCGATGGCGTACCTGGTCAAGCCGTTCCAGGGCAAGGACCTGCTCCCCGCGATCGAGATGGCGATCAGCCGGTTCAGCCAGCTGCTGGACCTCGAGGCCGAGGTGAGCGACCTGCAGGGGCGGCTGGCCGCCCGGAAGGTCATCGAGCGGGCAAAGGGCGTTCTGCAAGCCCAACACGGCTTGACCGAGCCCGAAGCGTTCCGGTGGATGCAGAAGACGGCGATGGATCGGCGGCGCTCGATGCGAGCCGTCGCCGACGGGGTTCTCACCGGCGAGGACAGTCCGGGAGCGTGCTGATCTTGCCGTGGAAGACACGGACCCGGGTGCCGTTGGCTCCGTCCGGGCCTTCCCCGACCCCAGACGTTATCTACTAGGCGACCCGGGCCCGCGACGTCCAAGGTAGAGGTCAAGGCCATCTGCGCGCAACCGCCTGTTGGTGTGCGATTCGCCGGTTCAGTGCGGTCACCGTTATCCGGCCTGAGCGGCGGCGGTGCCCGATCGCCACGAAGAGCCCAGCAGGCTCCCCCTGTTCGGCCACGCCACGCGCGCCGCGCGCCGGGGCTACTCTCCGACTGCCCCCCGCGCGGGGCCGCTCGGTAGGGGGGCGCGAGACGACGCAAGGAGGGTGCCGGTGGTCCGGACCGCGCTACGGTCGTGGGGGACGCCTGCGACGGTGCGACCCGCAACGTTGGACGATGTGGCCGACTTGATCGCATTGGACGCCGAGTTCGGCCGTGGCCCGGTAGCCCGGGCCAGACGGGGGTCGGTGGGTGCCCGCGAACGCGGCGCCGGGGATCGGATCACCGAGCGATACCGGGCGGCCGTCGACGAGCCGAGTACCCGCCTGCTTGTCGCCGTCGTCGCGGACGAGCCAGTCGGCGTGGCTCTCCTGCTGCTGCATGGAATGGCCTCGTCAGTCGACAGCCAGCCGTGTCTGCACGTCGCACACTTGCTGGTGGCGGCTCGAGCCCGCCGCCGCGGCATCGGTCGCGCGTTGCTCGCCGAGGCGGTGGCCGTTGCCGACGAACTCGGCCTTGACGCGGTGTCAGTGGGGGTGCGCCCAGGCGACCGGGAGGCCAACCGCTATTTCGCGCGACTGGGCTTCGCGCCCGTCGCCGTGCGCCGGCTGGCCCCGGTAGCGCTGCTACGCCGTCAGCTGGGCCAACTTGCGACCCCCACCGCTCGGCCGACCGGCGGCCCTTCGTCCCCAGTGCTCCGCCGGCGGCTGCGCACGCCAGGCCACTCGGCCGCAGACCGCAGGCGGGATGCTGCCGGCGCCTGACGCCGATCTCACCGGGCGCCCGACCCCATCTGCCCGTCGGTCCTCGACCCTAGACTCGCCCCTGTGGCCAACACCGACGACCGGCCCCGGCTGCTGCTGCTCGATGGCCACTCGCTGGCGTACCGGGCGTTCTTCGCGCTTCCGGTCGAAAACTTCTCCACGACCACCGGGCAACCGACAAACGCGGTTTATGGCTTTACCGCAATGTTGATCAACGTGTTGCGGGACGAGAAGCCTACGCACGTGGCGGTGGCGTTCGACCTGTCGGCGCCGACCTTTCGGCACGCCGAATACGCCGAGTACAAGGCAACGCGTTCGCAGACACCCGCGGACTTCCGAGGTCAGGTCTCACTGATCCGGGAGGTGTTGGACGCCCTGACTATCCCAGTGGTCACCGCCGAGGGGTACGAGGCTGACGATGTGCTCGCCACCCTGGCCACGCAGGCCGCCACGCAGGGCATGCACACGTTAGTCGTGACCGGGGACCGCGACGCCTACCAACTCGTCAGCGATGACATCACGGTGCTGATGAACCGCCGCGGCATCAGCGACATGACCCGCTTTACGCCCGCGGCAGTGCAGGACAAGTACGGCCTGAGTCCGGCGCAATACCCGGATTTCGCCGCGCTGCGCGGCGATCCAAGTGACAACCTGCCCAGCGTTCCGGGGCTTGGCGAGAAGACCGCCACGAAGCTCATTCAACAGTTCGGTTCGTTTGCCGGTCTGGTCGACGGGGTGGAGCAGGTGAAGGGCAAAGTCGGCGACAGCCTGCGGGCCCACCTTGCCGATGTCATCCGCAACCGCCGGCTGACCGAGTTGGCCCGTGACGTGCCCTTGCCTGTAGGGCCGGCCGACCTCAAGCTCGGTACCTGGGATCGGGAGGCAGTGCATCAGCTGTTTGACACCCTGCAGTTCCGGATCCTGCGGGAGCGGCTCTACGCCAGCCTGGGAGCGATGGAACCCGAAGCCGACGAGGGCTTCACGGTCGATGTCGTGGTGCTGGGCGCCGGCGAGGTGGCCAGCTGGTTAGCGGAGCATTGCCCGTCTGGTGCCCGTACCGGCTTGGCGTTGGACGGCTCATGGGGACGGGGCGTTGGCGTCGTCACCGGGCTGGCGCTGGCCGCATCCGACGGAGCCGCTGCCGCGCTGGATCCAGAGACGCTGACCGCCGAGGATGATGTGTCGCTGGGCGCATTCCTCGCGGACGCCGCGCACCCGAAGGTTGCCCACGATGTGAAGGGCCCCTCCCATGCCCTGGCGGCTCGGGGGCTGACTCTTGGCGGCGTCGTCTCCGACACGGCCCTGGCCGCCTACCTGGCACTGCCCGGCCAGCGCAGCTTCGACCTCGGGGACCTTGCGCTGCGGTATTTGCACCGCGAGTTGCGCGCCGAGGACACCGGGCAGCCGGCCGGCCAGCTCTCCTTCGACGGGGCTGACGAGACCGGGGTCGCGAAGGCGCTGGGCGTCCGCGCGCGCGCCGTCCTGGACCTGGCCGCATCGCTGGAACAAGATCTGGAACGGCGTGAGGCGACCAGCCTGCTCCGCGACCTGGAGCTTCCGCTGCTCGGGGTCCTCGCCGAGATGGAACGGGTGGGTATCGCGGCCGACGCCGACCACCTGGCGCACCTCGAGTCGCACCTGGCCGGTGAGGTCAAGCAGGTCGCCCAGGACGCCTACGACGCGGTGGGCCACGAGTTCAATCTGGGCTCGCCTAAGCAGTTGCAGGTCGTGCTGTTCGAGGAACTCGGTCTACCAAAGACAAAAAAGATCAAGACTGGCTACACCACCGACGCCGACGCGCTGTTGTGGCTGGTTCAGCAGTCCGAACACCCCTTGCTCGGGCACCTGCTCCGCCACCGCGACGTGTCCCGCCTCAAGACGGTCGTCGATGCACTCATTCCGATGCTGGATGACCGGGGTCGGATCCACACCACCTTCAATCAGATGATTGCGGCGACGGGCCGGCTTTCGTCCACCGATCCGAACCTGCAAAACATCCCAGTGCGTACCGCGGAAGGACGGGAAATCCGCAAGGCCTTCATCGTGGGCGCCGGCTACGAGGCCTTGCTGACCGCGGACTACAGCCAGATCGAGATGCGGATCATGGCCCACCTGTCCGGCGATATTGGTCTCATTGAGGCATTCGCCTCTGGCGAGGATCTGCACACGACTGTTGCCTCAAGGGTCTTCGAGGTCGCGCCGGAAGCGGTCGACCCCGAGCGGCGCCGGCGCATCAAGGCGATGAGCTATGGGCTGGCCTACGGGCTATCCCCCTATGGCCTGGCCCTCCAACTTGGCATCACCCCCGAGGAAGCCCGGGGGCAGATGGACGCCTACTTCGCCCGTTTCGGTGGGGTCCGCGATTACTTGCGGGGAGTGGTGGCGGTGGCGCGGGCCGATGGTTACACCTCCACCATTCTCGGCCGGCGCCGTTATCTGCCTGACCTGGCCAGCGACAACGCCCAACGCCGGCAGATGGCAGAGCGGATGGCGCTGAACGCCCCGATTCAGGGGAGCGCCGCGGACATCATCAAGATCGCTATGTTGCGCGTGCATGAGCGCCTTCGCACGGCGAACCTGTCCTCGCGGATGCTGCTTCAGGTGCACGACGAACTCGTGCTTGAAGTGGCGGCCGGCGAGCGAGCGCAGGTTGAGCAGTTGGTCCGGGACGCCATGGGTGAGGCCTATCCAATGTCGGTGCCGTTGGAGGTGTCGGTCGGCTACGGCAGCGACTGGGATCTCGCCGGTCACTAGGCCGCCGAGGCGCCACGTCGCTGGCTTGACCGCGAAGGCTCATCGGGGAGATCACAGATGTAGATGGCCGTGCCGGGGAACAGCGCACCACGCAGCGGGGTCCACTGGCCCCACGTCCGGGTCTCCTCGGGCGCCCACTCCGGCTCGATCAGGCCGGTGAGCCGGAAGCCGGCGCTGACAATCTCCGCGACCCGGTCGCCGAGCGTGCGGTGCGCTTCGACGTATCCGAGCCGACCGCCCGCGTCGCGTTCCACGTAGGGCGTCCGGTCGAAGTAGCTCTGCACGACAACCAGCCCGGCGGGGCCGCCGTCGTCCGGGAAGATCCAGCGCATGGGGTGGGTCACGCTGAACACCCAACGCCCGCCTGGTCGAAGTACCCTCGCTACCTCGCGCATCAGCGCGCCGGAGTCCGCCACGAAGGGGACGGCGCCGAACGCGCTGCACGCGAGGTCGAACGACCCGTCTGCGAACGGAACTCGCCCAGCGTCGGCCTGGACAAGTGGCACCCCCACGCCGGTGAGGTCGGTCAGCCTCCTGGCGTGTTCGAGCTGACGCGCCGACAGGTCAAACGCCACCGGCTGGGCGCCCGCTGCTGCCAGCCACCGAGCGCACTGGGCCGCTCCGCAGCCGACCTCCAGAATGCGGCGGTTGCGGATATCCCCCAGGAGCCCGGCATCGGCTTCGCGCAGACCTTCCGGACACCAGACGAAGTCGGCGTCACCAAGAAACGCACCGTGCTCGGCCTGATAGGCCCTCGCATCGCCGTCCCACCACGCCCGGCTGGCTCGCATGGCATCGCCGGCACTGACCGCGGTGCGACTCACCCGCTGCTCCTGCTCCTCCACCGTCCCCTCCCGTGTCTGAGCCATGTCATGCAACTCGTGATCATGCAACTCGTGATCATGCACTCGTGATCATGCAAATCGGGTCGCGATTTCGCCGATTTAGCGACCATCTTTGCATGATCACGGTCCGCGTACGCGGTGGCCGGGGCCCGGCGGCCGCCCACCCCCGCGCCGCCCGCCCCGTACCGCCCGCCCGGTCAGCCGGCCACCTCGGTCGGCGGCTTGCCTGCACCTGGCCGGCAGCCGTATCGTGCCGGGTGCATGCGAGGGTCGCGTGCCGCCCCTGCGCGGCAGCACCCGCTCGGTTCGTTGATGCGGCGCTTGGTTTGCGGCCCGTCCCGGCGACACGGAGATCCTGGCCCCCGCATGCCCCGCGCCCCTGCCGGGGGAGGCGGGCCGCCCTCGAGCCACCCACGTCCGGAGCCGACCACTTGACCAGCACCACCGACACCCGCCCGCCGATCACCACCCCGCAGGTCGCGGTGAATGACATCGGCAGCGCTGAGGACTTCCTCGCCGCGGTAGACCTGACCATCAAGTATTTCAACGACGGCGACATCGTTGAGGGCACCATCGTCAAGGTGGACAGGGACGAGGTCCTGCTGGACATCGGCTACAAGACCGAAGGCGTCATCCCCTCCCGGGAATTGTCGATCAAACATGATGTGGACCCGAACGAGGTCGTGAGTGTCGGGGATGCGGTCGAGGCTCTTGTCCTGCAGAAAGAGGACAAAGAGGGCCGCCTGATTCTTTCGAAGAAGCGGGCTCAGTACGAACGGGCCTGGGGCACCATCGAGGGCAAGAAGGAAGCCGACGAGATAGTCACGGGCACCGTCATCGAGGTCGTCAAGGGCGGCCTGATCATCGATATCGGTCTGCGGGGCTTCCTGCCCGCCTCGCTCGTGGAGATGCGACGCGTACGCGACCTACAGCCCTACGTCGGCCGTGAGCTTGAGGCGAAGATCATCGAATTGGACAAGAACCGGAACAACGTGGTCCTGTCCCGCCGCGCCTTCCTTGAGGAGACCCAGTCCGAGAAGCGTGGCCAGTTCCTGTCCGAGTTGCAGAAGGGCCAGATACGCAGCGGCCAGGTGTCCTCGATCGTCAACTTCGGGGCATTCGTCGATCTCGGTGGGGTCGACGGGCTGGTCCACGTCTCTGAGCTCTCCTGGAAGCATATCGACCACCCGAGCGAGGTTGTCGAGGTCGGGCAGGAGGTGACCGTTGAGGTCCTGGACGTGGACATGGATCGTGAGCGGGTCAGTCTGTCGCTGAAGGCCACCCAGGAAGACCCCTGGCAGCAGTTCGCGCGCACCCACGCCATCGGTCAGGTCGTACCTGGCAAGGTCACGAAGTTGGTGCCGTTCGGTGCGTTCGTACGCGTCGATGAGGGCATCGAGGGCCTGGTGCACATCTCGGAGCTGGCAGAGCGCCACGTCGAGATCCCTGAGCAGGTGGTCCAGGTCGGCGACGACATCCTGGTGAAGGTCATCGACATCGACTTGGAGCGTCGCCGTATCTCATTGTCCCTCAAGCAGGCCAACGAGGGTGCCGTGGCTGGGGGCGAGCTCGAGTTCGACCCCACCCAGTACGGCATGGAGGCGCACTACGACGAGGCCGGAAACTACATCTATCCGGCCGGCTTCGACGTCGAGAATCAAACGTGGCTGCCTGGCTATGAGACCCAGCAGGTCGAGTGGGAGCGGCAATACGCCGAGGCCCAGGCGCGGTACGAGGCCCACAAGCAGCAGGTCACCGCGGCCCAGGCCGCCGAGGCCCAGGCGGCGGCCGAGAATCCCTCGTCGTACTCAGCCGGCGCCGACGGCGGGGCGCTGGTCGATGACGAGTCCCTCCAGAAGCTGCGTGAGCAGCTCGCCGGCGAGTAATGCCGACCAAGCCGGCACCCGGCGGCCCCGCCCCGATTCGCCGGGGACCGGGGCCGCGGTAAATCCGTGGGCCAGGGTGGGCTGATGCGCCGGGTTGGGCTGACGGGGGGGATCGGCTCCGGTAAGTCGACGGTGGCCAGGCTGCTCGCGGACCATGGGGCCTACGTGGTCGATGCCGACGCGGTCGCCCGTGAGGTCGTGGCCCCTGGGACCCCCGGCCTCGAGCAGGTGGCTGCGACGTTCCCCGGCGTCCTTCGACCCGATGGCAGCCTTGACCGCGGCGCCCTGTCCGTCCTGGTGTTCGGGGATGACGCAGCCCGCCATCAGCTGGAGGCGATTACCCACCCGCTGATCGCGGCGGCCACCGCGCGGCGCCTGCGTCAGATGCCGGGGGACGGCGTCTTCGTCCACGACGTCCCGCTGCTCGTCGAGTTGGGTTTGGCCGGGTCCTACGACGTCGTGGTCGTGGTGCGCGCCCCGATGCACCTGCGCCTGCAGCGGCTGGTTGCCCGCGGGATCCCGCCGGAGCAGGCCGGTCAGCGGGTAGCGGCCCAGGCCAGCGACGAACAGCGGGCCGCCGTGGCTGACATCTTGATCGAAAACGCAGCTGATTTCGCCTGCCTTCAGGCCGAGGTTGACCGGGCGTGGCCCCGTCTCTCGGGGTCATGACCGCCCGCTTCCGCAGCAAGCTTGTCGGCGGTCGGCCGTACTCTGGATGGTGTGCGCCCCACCACTGATCTTGTCCGCGCGACCAAGCCCTTCGTCGTAGAGAGCCCGTTCCAGCCATCGGGCGACCAGCCGACGGCGATCGTCGATCTGGCCGAGCGGATCCAAGCTGAGGAACGCGACGTCGTGCTCCTGGGTGCCACCGGGACGGGGAAGTCAGCCACCACCGCCTGGTTGGTCGAAAAGCTGCAGCGTCCCACGCTGGTGCTGGCGCCGAACAAGACCCTCGCGGCGCAGCTGGCCAACGAGTTCAGGGAGCTGCTTCCGCACAACGCCATCGAATACTTCGTCTCGTATTACGACTACTACCAGCCCGAGGCCTACGTACCACAAACCGACACCTACATCGAGAAGGACTCGTCGATAAACGAGGAGGTCGAGCGGCTACGCCATTCGGCGACGATGAGCTTGATCACCCGACGTGACGTGATTGTGGTCGCGTCCGTGTCCTGCATCTACGGCCTCGGTACCCCGCAGGAGTATGTGGATCGAATGGTGCGGCTCAACGTCGGTGACACGATCGAGCGAGACGGATTGCTGCGCCGACTCGTCGACATCCAATACACCCGAAACGATTTGGCTTTCACCAGGGGCACCTTCCGGGTACGCGGCGACACCGTCGAAATCTTCCCCGTGTACGAAGAGCTGGCGGTGCGCGTCGAGTTCTTCGGCGATGAAATCGAAGCCGTGTCCACGCTGCATCCCCTGACCGGCGAGGTGATCGACACCCCACAACACCTGTTCGTTTTTCCGGCCACCCACTACGTGGCCGGCCCCGAACGCATGGCGCGCGCGGTGGGTGGTATCGAGGCGGAGCTGGCCGCCCAACTGGCGCAGCTGGAACGGCAGGGCAAGCTCTTGGAGGCTCAGCGACTGCGGATGCGCACCACCTACGATATCGAAATGATGCGACAGGTCGGTTTCTGTTCAGGCATCGAGAACTACTCACGTCACATCGACGGGCGCGCCCCCGGAACTGCCCCCAACACGTTGCTCGACTATTTTCCCGATGATTTCCTGCTGGTCATTGACGAATCACACGTCACGGTGCCGCAGATCGGGGCAATGTACGAGGGCGACATGTCCCGCAAGCGAACGCTTGTTGACCATGGTTTCCGGCTGCCCTCCGCGATGGACAACCGGCCGCTGAAGTGGACGGAGTTTCTGGACCGGATCAGCCAGACCGTCTACCTGTCCGCTACCCCCGGCCCTTACGAGTTGGGCAAGAGCCGCGGCGTCGTCGAGCAGATCATTCGACCCACCGGATTGCTCGACCCGAAGCTCGTGCTGAAACCCACCAAGGGTCAGATCGACGACCTCGTCCACGAGATTCGGGACCGCGCCGAGCGGGACGAACGGGTCCTGGTCACCACCTTGACCAAGAAGATGAGCGAGGACCTCACCGATTACCTGCTCGATCTGGGCATCCGGGTGCGCTACCTGCACTCGGAGGTCGATACGCTGCGGCGTATCGAGCTGCTCGGTGAGTTGCGCCGTGGTGATTTCGACGTCTTGGTGGGGATCAACCTGCTGCGCGAAGGGCTGGACCTGCCGGAGGTGTCCCTCGTGGCGATCCTCGATGCCGACAAGGAGGGGTTCTTGCGTTCCGGGACCTCCCTGATCCAGACCATTGGCCGTGCGGCGCGCCACGTGTCCGGCGAAGTCCACATGTACGCCGATAAGGTCACGCCCGCGATGCGGACGGCCATCGACGAGACCAACCGGCGCCGGGTCAAGCAGGAGGCATATAACCGCGAACGGGGTCTCGATCCCATGCCGCTTCGCAAGAAGCTGGCGAGCATCCTCGATGACCTGGTCAGGGAAGCAAACGTTTCTCAGGGCGGATCAGGCCGCTCTCAGTCCCGCGGGAAGGGCGCCCCGGGACACGCGAAGGGGTACGCGGCCGGCCGGCACGTCGCCGAGCTTGCCAGCATGCCTCGTGCCGACCTTGCCAACCTCATCCAGCAACTCGATGATCAGATGCATGAGGCGGCACGGGAGCTTCAGTTCGAGGTTGCCGGCCGGCTGCGGGACGAGATCAACGAGCTGAAACGCGAGCTGCGCGGTATGCAGGCGGCCGGCGTCTAAGAAGTCAGCTCGACCCGCTCGGGACCGGGTCGGCCGGGGCCGATCTGAGCGCCCCCGCGGTCGCCCGCGGCTTTGGGTGGGTAGAGCCCGATCGGCGCTCACGCACCCGGTGGATCAACAGCCAACCGCCCAGTGCGGCGCCGAGGCACAGCGGCGCCAGTGCCGGCGCCAGGTACCGGGCGTCATAACCGGCCGCCAGCGAGGGCAGCACCAGCATGCCCAGGCCGCACCACAGGCCGAAAAGCGTCCAACTGCGCAGCCGATGCGGGCCGGGCTCGCGGCCGAAGGCCACACCGGCAACGCCCACAAACGCGGCCAGGGCGTAGAGCCACCCGGGGACGGTGGCGACCCGCTGGTAATCGGTGAGGGCGGGCGCCAGCGTGGCGTTGACCTCCGGATTTGCCGGCCGACCGCCTTGAAAGGCCTTGGCGGGTTTCGCGGCATACCCGGGCAGGGCCAGGTAGTTCGGCTGAAAAAGGTAGTGGCTGTTCCCAGCCGTCGTCGTGACAGTGCTCCCGATGCTGGTCAGCACGGCGTCCAGGTAGGCACCGGGTTGATGCAGAATCACCCGCCGGGAAAAGTCCGTTGTCAGCCGTTCGCGGGTGGGCCGGTCCGACGGTAGGTTCTTGTAGTACGGCGACTGACCGCTCCAGGTATAGAAGGCAATATTGCCATGCTGAGCAACCGGTCTGGGGTCGCAGAGCACCCGTTCAGCTGGGGGGAGCGCAAGGCCATGGCAGTCGGCGAACGGGCTCACGCGGCCGTACAAAAAATGGCCGGAGCTCTGGGTGAGGGCAACTGCGCCCAAATCGTGCTGATACCACCCGGCGTAGGCGAGGATCGGTAGCGCCGCCGCCGCGCCGGCCACAGCGATGCGGACGACGCCGACCCGGCGAATCAGCAGCACGGCAAGTAACCCCACGACGAGTACCGCCCCGACACTGCGGGTCACCACCGTCGCGCCGGCACACAGCCCGGCAGCCAGGACAACCGGAATGCCGGGACGTGCTCGAGCGCCGATGAGCAACGCAAACATCAGGCACTCCAGGACGATGAACACTGGCTCCGCCACGAGCGTCTGCTCCAGTGCGAGTTCGAGACCGTCCAGCAGGAGGGGGGCCACGGTGAGCGTCGCCGCCCAGCGCGGCAGCCCGAGGCGCCGCAGCGCGATGTAGACCGCAATCGCGCCAACTAAACCGAGCAGGTGCTGCAAGGCCGCGATGGCTGCCAGGTTGTGGGTGGGCACCAGCAAGGCCCACAGCAACGAACCCCCGATGGGGCGCTCCACGTAGGGCGCTGGGTGGACAGCCGCCTCGAGATAGGCGGCAGAATCCCCGAAAAACCACAGCACCGGATGAAAGCTCAACGCCACCAGAACCCGCAGGACCGTGGCGATTACCACCAGGCAGAGCACGGGCCAATGGGCCCGAGTCGCATGGCTGGCCCGCGTGAAGACCCCTCGCCGGGCCAATGCCTCCACCTCTCGATGCTACGCGTCCGGTTCGGCAAACTGGCATCCTTGCCGCCGGACCATCATGGAGGCCACCACATGCCCAGGTATCTTGTCACCGGCGCGACCGGTTTCGTCGGCCGTCACTTGCTCCCGCTGCTGCTCGCGCGGCACAGTGACGCGGATCCGGTGACGGTGCACGTCCTGGTCCGCGCGGCCAGCCAGGGCCGGTTGGAGCGCATGTCCCGCGAGTTGCCCGGCGGCGATCGCATCCGCCCGTTGATCGGGGATCTCACGGCGCCCAAACTCGGCCTGCGCGCCGCGGACCTTTCACGGCTGCGTGGCAAGATCGAACACGTCGTGCACCTCGCCGCGATCTACGACATGACCGCGGACGCCGCGGCCACCGAGCTGGCGAATGTGGCTGGGACCCGTGCGGTGCTTGAGGTGGCCCGCTCGGTGCGGGCCGGTGTTGTCCATCACGCCTCGAGCGTGGCGGTGGCCGGCGACTACAGCGGGACCTTCACCGAGGACATGTTCGCCGAGGGGCAACCGCTCCGTAGTCCTTACCACCGATCCAAGTACGAGGCTGAGCGAATCGTGCGGATGGAGGCCAGAACCCCCTGGCGCGTCTACCGGCCTTCGGTCGTGGTGGGGGACAGCACAACGGGCGTGACGGACAAGATCGATGGCCCGTACTACATGTTCGGTGCGATCGCCAGGCTGCGGGCTCTCCCTCGTTGGTTACCGCTATCGGCACCGGATCTCGGGGACACCAACATCGTCCCGGTCGACTACGTGGCCGCGGCGATGGACCACCTCATGCACCTGCCCAACTGCAACGGTCGAACGTTTCACCTGATAAACCCGGCACCGCAGCCGGTGCTGGAGGTGGTCAACGCCTTTTGCGCGGCCGCCGGCGCACCGCGGGTCACCTTCCCGTTGGACCGCAGGCTCACCGGCCCGATGCGAAGCCTCGCCGGTATCGCCGCGTCGATGCCGGGCGTGGCCCAATCACGTGATGTCGTGGCCACCTGGTTGGGGGTGCCACCACAGGTCCTCCCCCACCTGAACTTCACCTGCGCCTTCTCCGATGCGGCCACCCGCGAGGCGCTAGGCCGCGCGGTGCCACCTCCGCCGCCGCTTTCCAGTTACGCGCCGCTGCTGTGGCACTACTGGGAACAGCAGCTGGATCCCGACCGGGCCCGCCGCTCCCGCGGTGCGGGAGTGTTGAGCGGCCGCACCGTCGTGATCACCGGCGCCTCCTCGGGCATTGGCGAGGCCACCGCAAAGATGGTGGCCGAAAGGGGCGGCATCCCGCTGCTCGTGGCCCGCAGCGCTGACAGGCTCGAAGCCGTCCGGCGCGAGATCGAGGCGACGGGGGGCATGGCCTACGCCTACTCATGTGACATCACCGATGAGGCCAGCGTCGCTGCCCTGGTCAAGGCGTTGCTGAACGATCACGACGGCGGAATCGACATGCTGGTGAACAACGCCGGCCGCTCGATCCGGCGCAGCATCAAGCTTTCCTACGACCGGTTCCATGATTTCGAGCGGACCATGGCCCTGAACTATTTCGGTGCGGTGCGCCTGATCATTGGGTTGCTTCCGCACTTTTCGGAGCGCCGGTTCGGACACATCGTGAACGTCAGCTCGATCGGGGCGCAGACCGGTCCGCCGCGCTTCTCCGCCTATGTGGCCAGCAAGTCGGCGTTGGATGCGTTCAGCAAGGTCGTCGCCAGCGAGACCTACGGAGAGCACGTCACGTTCACCACGATCCACATGCCGCTGGTCCGCACCCCGATGATCGCGCCGACTAAGATCTATGATCGTTTTCCCACGATCTCTCCTGACCAGGCCGCCGCCATGATCGTTCGTGCGCTGGAGCAACGACCCAAGCACATCGGTACCGCGCTGGGCACCGTTGGCGAGGTGGCCTATGCGGTGGCGCCCAGCCTGGTCGATGCCGTTCTTCATCAGGCCTATCGGCTCTTCCCTGATTCGACTGCTGTCGTCGCGGCCGCGGGGGGCACAGGGGTCGAGCATCCGGCGACCGGCCGGGAGGCGGCCCTTTCCCAGTCGGCGCTGCTCATGGCGCGGCTGCTGCCTGGCGTGCACTGGTAGACCCCTCGAAGCCCTGCTGGCGCCACGCCTCGTAGACCGCGATCGCCGCCGCGTTCGAGAGATTGAGCGAACGACGGTCGGGCAGCATGGGAAGGCGTACCTGCCTGGTGATGTGATGGTCTGCGAGCACCTCGTGGGAAAGCCCGGTCGGTTCGGCTCCGAACATCAGCACGTCCCCGGGCCGGAACTCGACGTCGGAGTAGGTATGGCTCGCGTGGGTGGTGAAGGCATACACGCGAGCGGGCATCAGGATTGGCCACGCGGCGCCCAGCCCGTCGTGGACGGTCACCGTGGCGAGGTCGTGATAGTCCAGGCCGGCGCGTCGCAGCTTTGCATCGGACAGATCGAACCCCAGCGGGCCGATCAAATGAAGCTCGCAGCCGGTCGCCGCGACCATCCGGATGGCATTTCCGGTGTTGGCGGGAATCTTCGGCTCCACGAACGCGACATGAAACATCGCCGGATCATGTCAGGCGTGGGCGCCAGCCCAGCCCCGTTTACCAGCCGCGCTCGCGCCAGGTGGCGAGCGCCGGCCGCTCGGCCCCGACAGTCGTATCGTCCCCGTGACCGGGATACACCCAGGTATCGTCCGGCAGCGGACCGAAGACGCGCTCCTCAAGGTCGTCCAGCAGTGAGGTGAAGCGCTGCGGGTCCTGCTCGGTGTTGCCGGGACCACCGGGGAACAGGCAGTCGCCGGTGAACAGGTGCGGCGAGCCAGCTGCCGGCGTCCACAAAAGCGCGATCGAGCCTGGGGTGTGCCCGCGCAGGTGCAGCACCGCCAGCCTCTGCTCACCCACAGCGACGGTGTCCCCATGCTCGACCAGGCGAGCCGGCGCCACCGGGAGGGGCCCCGCATCGAGTGGATGGGCCACCGTGAGCGCCCCAGTCTGCTTGGCCACCTCGGCCAGGGCCTGCCAGTGATCCGGGTGCTGGTGGGTGGTCACGATCGTCGTCAAGTGTTCGAGGAGGGGCAACAACCGGTCCGCATCGTTGGCGGCGTCCACCAGGAGCTGTTCGTCGCTGGCGGTGCAGGTGAGCACGTAGCAGGCGTTATCCATGGGACCGACGGAGATCTTCGTGATGGTAAGGCCGGGCAACCGCCGGACAGCGGCGGGACCCCCTGGCTCCACATGACCCGTGTACGGCATGCTGACCACCTCTCGGGAAGCTTTCAGTCCGACCCCGCCGTTATCCTGGCACCCCTCATGACGGACCGACTGATCGTCCGCGGCGCGCGCGAGCACAACCTGCGTGACGTCCACCTTGACCTGCCCCGAGAAGCGTTGATCGTGTTCACCGGCCTGTCCGGTTCCGGCAAGTCCAGCCTTGCCTTCGACACGATCTTCGCCGAGGGGCAGCGCCGCTACGTCGAGTCCCTCTCGGCCTATGCACGTCAGTTCCTCGGTCAGATGGACAAACCGGACGTGGATTTCATCGAGGGTCTGTCCCCGGCCGTGTCGATCGACCAGAAGGCCACCAACCGCAACCCGCGCTCGACGGTGGGCACGATCACCGAGGTGTACGACTACCTTCGGCTGCTGTACGCACGGGCCGGAGTCCCGCATTGCTACAACTGCGGACGACCGGTCAGCCGCCAACAGCCGGGCCAAATCGTTGACCAGATCCTCGAGCTGCCCGAGGGCGTCCGCTTCCAGGTTCTCGCGCCGGTCATCCGCGGCCGCAAGGGCGAGTTCGTCGACCTGTTCGCCGACCTGCAAACCCAGGGATACGCCAGGGCCCGAGTCAACGGGACGACAACAGCCCTGTCCGATCCGCCGAAGCTGAACAAGCAGCGCAAGCACACCATCGAGGTCGTGATCGATCGGCTGGCGGTCAAGTCCACCGCCCGGCGCCGGCTCACCGACTCGGTGGAGACCGCCTTGCGCCTGGGGGACGGTCTGCTGATCTTGGATTTTGTGGATCTTCCTGCCCACGATCCGGGCCGCGAACGGAGCTTCTCACAGCATTTGGCGTGCCTCTACTGCAACCTGTCGTTCGATGAGTTGGAGCCCCGCTCCTTCTCGTTCAATAGTCCGTACGGTGCCTGCCCCACCTGCACGGGCCTCGGCGTGCGCAAGGAGGTCGACCCGGAGCTGGTCATCCCGGATCCGGCGCTGTCGCTGCTGGACGGCGCCATCGCGCCGTGGAGCTCCGGCCACCACCAGGAGTACTTCGGTCGCCTGCTCCAGGCCCTCGCGGACGACCTCGGCTTTCGGATCAATACCCCGTTCGAACGGCTGCCGGCCAAGGCCAGGGAGGCGGTTCTCCACGGGCGCGGTGACACCGAGGTGCACGTGCGCTATCGCAACCGATACGGCCGAGACCGGTCCTACTACACCTCCTATGAGGGCGTCATCCCGTTCCTGGAGCGACGCTTCGCCGAGGCCGAATCCGACATCAGTCGGGAACGGTTCGAGGGGTACATGCGCGAGGTGCCCTGCCCGGCCTGTGGGGGGGCTCGGCTGCGCAAGGAGTCCCTCGCCGTCACCATCGGTGACCGTTCAATCGCCGACATCGCGGAGATGTCGATCAGTGACTGCGCCGTTTTCCTGAGCGCCCTTGACCTGGATGATCGGCAGCGACTGATCGCCGAGCGGGTCCTGAAGGAGGTCAATGCCCGGCTCGGGTTCCTGCTCGACGTGGGGCTGGATTACCTCTCGCTGAACCGGAACGCGGGCACGCTCGCCGGCGGCGAGGCCCAGCGAATACGGCTCGCCACGCAGATCGGGTCTGGGCTGGTCGGGGTGCTGTATGTGCTGGACGAGCCGTCGATCGGGCTGCATCAGCGCGACAACCACCGCCTCATCGACACCCTCTTGCGGCTGCGCGACCTGGGTAACACGTTGATCGTCGTCGAACATGACGAGGAGACCATCCGAACCGCCGATTGGGTCGTGGACTTCGGCCCCGGCGCCGGTGAGCACGGTGGCGAGGTGGTGGTCTCCGGCACCGTGGCGGACCTGTTGGCCAGCGAGCGATCGATGACGGGGGCCTACCTGTCCGGGCGCCGCTCGATCCCGATCCCGGACATTAGGCGCTCCCCGCAGGCCGGCCGCGAGCTGTGGGTGCAGGACGCCCGCGAGCACAACCTGCGTGGGGTGGACGTGCGTTTCCCCCTCGGCTGCCTGGTCGCCGTGACCGGCGTCTCCGGGTCGGGCAAGTCGACATTGGTCAACGACATCCTGTACGCGGTCCTCGCCAACAAAATCAACGGGGCCCGCCCGGTGCCGGGGCACCACAAGCGGGTCGTTGGTCTGGAACATCTGGACAAGGTCGTCGGGGTCGACCAGTCGCCGATCGGGCGCACGCCGCGATCCAATCCGGCCACCTACACCGGCGTGTTCGATCACATGCGCCGGCTGTATTCGGAAACCCCAGAGGCCAAGGTGCGCGGATATCTGCCTGGCCGGTTCTCCTTCAACGTCAAGGGGGGTCGCTGCGAGGCATGCTCGGGCGATGGCACCATCAAGATCGAGATGAATTTCCTGCCCGACGTGTACGTCCCGTGCGAGGTCTGCCATGGCGACCGCTACAACCGGGAGACCCTGGAGGTGCACTACAAGGGAAAGACCATCGCCGAGGTCTTGAACATGCCGATCGAGGAGGCGGCCGAGTTTTTCGCCGCTGTTCCGGCCATCCGGCGCCATCTCACCACGCTGGTGGACGTGGGGCTCGGCTACGTGCGGCTCGGGCAGCCGGCTCCCACGCTTTCCGGGGGGGAGGCCCAGCGGGTAAAGCTGTCAGCAGAACTGCAAAAGCGCTCGACCGGACGGACCGTCTACGTGCTCGACGAGCCGACCACCGGCCTGCACTTTGAGGACATCCGCAAGCTGCTGGGGGTGCTAGGGAGGCTGGTGGACGCCGGCAATACCGTGATCGTGATCGAACACAACCTCGACGTCATCAAGACGGCCGACTGGGTCATCGACATGGGGCCGGAGGGGGGCGCGGGTGGCGGCCTGGTCGTCGCCCAGGGGCCGCCGGAGGTGGTGGCGAGCGTTCCCGGCAGCCACACCGCAGCCTTCCTCGCCCGCATCCTCGGTGACCGGCTGCCCGTGGTCGCGGTCAATTCCCGGGGGCGCCCCCCGAAGGCCGCCGTCGGTCGCTGAACCGGTGAGATCGCTCAGGAGCGGTTCAGGAGCCGATTGATGAACTCGTCGACCAGGGCCTCGGAGCGTTCCTCCCCGACGGGCACGATCAGCTCGGTCTCGTCCAGGAAGCTGGCCAGGAGCTCGGTGGGAACGCCCACGCGACAAGGGCGCCCGGAGCGGGCCAGCTCAAGCCAGGTCAGCGATGACCTCGCCCCGGTCGGGTCGGCGCAGGCGGAGCGCCGGTCTGGTCGCACCCGCACGTCACCGTCGCCGGTCGCCTCGTCGATGCCGTAGCGCAGGAAGTCACGAAGGACGACCCATCGGCCGCGCGGCAACGCCGGGTGGTCGGGACTGGCGGAGATGAACAGCGTGACCGTCAGCGGATCGTCCTGCTCCCACTGCATTCTGAGCACAATCCGGCGACCCCGCCCGCTCTCCGCGCCGGCGACCACGACGTCCAAGCGGACCGTACCGGAGCCGGAGTCGACAACGACGGCGCCCGACGGCACCGGTTCCGAGTCGCGCATCGGATCCTCCACTTCCTCCAGAGGGTCGCACCAGCCGGCAAGCTCCGCTAGTCCGGTGCCGGCGACTACCCTTGAGCAATGGCGGATCCGGTGACCTACCGACCGGCGCCGGGCACGATTCCCGAGCAACCGGGGGTATACCGGTTTCGCGACGAGCACGGCCGTGTGATCTATGTCGGGAAGGCAAAGAGCCTGCGCAGCCGGCTCGGCAGCTACTTCCAGGACCTGCACCAACTGCACCCAAGGACACAGACCATGCTCACCACCGCCGCGGCGGTGGAATGGACCGTGGTGCGCAACGAGGTGGAGGCGCTTCAGCTGGAGTACGCCTGGATCAAGGAGTTCGATCCCCGATTCAACGTCAAGTACCGCGACGACAAGTCCTACCCGTACCTGGCCGTGACGTTGTACGAGGACTTCCCTCGCCTGCAGGTGATGCGCGGCGCGAAGCGCCCCGGAGTGCGCTACTTCGGCCCATACAGTCATGCCTGGGCGATCCGGGAAACCCTTGACCTGCTGCTTCGGGTGTTTCCGGCCCGCACCTGCAGCACGGGCACCTTCAAGCGTGCCGGGCAGGTCGGTCGCCCCTGCCTGCTCGGTTACATCGGCAAATGCAGCGCCCCCTGTGTCGGCCGCGTGAGCGTCGATGAGCACCGCGAGATAGTGGACGACTTCTGCGAGTTCATGGCCGGACGCACCGATCAGCTGGTCAAACGGCTGGAGGCGGATATGCACCGGGCCGCCGATGAGCAGGAATATGAGCGGGCCGCCCGCGTACGCGATGACCTGGGAGCACTGCGCCGCGCGGTGGAGAAGCAGGCCGTTGTGCTCGGGGACGGAACTGATGCGGACGTCGTCGGCATCGCCCAAGACGCGCTGGAAGCCGCCGTGCAGGTGTTCTATGTCCGCGGTGGCCGGGTGCGCGGCCAACGCGGCTGGGTGGTCGACAAGGTGGACGACCTTGGCACTGGCGACCTGGTCGAGCAATTCCTCGGGCAGGTCTACGGAGGGGCGTTCAACCTGGCCACACCCGACGCCGCCGGGCCCTCCGATCGCCCCAGCATGCACCGTCCGGGGCCCGACGCGCCACGGCGCCGCCGGGAGGTAGACGGCCCCGACGTGCCGCGCGAGGTTCTGGTACCGGCTCTGCCCGAGGACGCACAAGCCGTCGAGTATTGGCTTTCCGGGCTGCGCGGTGCCCGGGTGGACCTGCGCGTGCCCCAACGAGGCGACAAGCGGGCGTTACTCGCCACCGTGGAGCGAAATGCGGCAGAATCCTTCGCCCAACACAAGCTCAAACGGGCCAGCGATCTATCGGCGCGCAGCGTCGCCTTGCAGGAACTGCAAACCTTCCTGTTGCTGCCCACCGCACCGTTGCGGATCGAATGCTTTGACGTGAGCCACGTTCAGGGCAGCGATGTGGTCGCCTCGATGGTGGTGTTCGAAGACGGGTTGGCGCGGCGCTCGGAGTACCGCCGATTCGCGTTGCGTACCGCGGACGGCCAGACCATCGGCCGGGACGACACCGCCTGGATGTATGAGGTGGTGAGCCGGCGCTTTCGCCGATTGCTCGAGGAGCAGGGGAACTCATCTATCGGCGCTCACGGCCCGATCGATCCCGACAACGGACGGCCGCGGAAGTTCGCCTATCCACCGCAGCTGCTCGTGGTCGACGGGGGAGCACCTCAGGTGGCGGCCGCCGACCGGGCCTTGACCGAGCTGGGTCTGGCGACCGGGCCGGAGGCCGTGGCACTGTGCGGGCTGGCCAAAAGACTGGAGGAGATCTGGTTGCCAGGACAGGACGCACCGGTCGTGCTTCCCAGGACCTCCGAGGGGCTCTACCTGCTGCAGCGGATCCGCGACGAGGCGCACCGCTTCGCTATCTCCTATCACCGCCAAAAAAGGTCCAAATCCATGGTTAGCAGCGTCCTGGACGGTGTTTCTGGACTGGGTGAAACCCGCCGAAAGGCGCTGCTCATCCATTTCGGTTCCCTCAAGCGGCTGCGAGCCGCCAGCGCAGAGCAGATCGCCGAGGTTCCCGGGGTGGGACCGCACACGGCGGACGCCGTTGTTCTCGCGCTGCACGCCGACCTGGTGGGGCAACCAGCGATCGACCCGGCGACCGGGGAGGTGCTGGCGTGAGCGCACCCGCGAAGTGGCGAAGCGAATGCAAATTGGACGCCCGCGTAAGCGAAGCTGCGAAGTGGCGAAGCGAACGCAAATTGGATGTGGCGTGACGACCGACCTCTCGCTGCCCCCGGCGCCGGCTCGGGTCGAGATGACGATTGTGACAGGGCTGTCGGGGGCTGGTCGGTCCACCGCCGCCAAATGCCTGGAGGACCTCGGCTGGTTCGTGGTGGACAACCTGCCGCCCCGCCTGCTGGCGCCGATGGCCGAACTCGCCCGCAGCGATGGCTCGGTGCAACGGGTAGCCGCCGTCGTTGACGTGCGCGGCCGGGGTTTCTTCGCCGATCTGCGCGCCTCCCTCGATCAGCTTGATCGCAGGGTCGTGGTGCCGCGGGTGCTGTTTTTGGAGGCCGCTGATGACGTGCTGGTCCGCCGCTTTGAAAGCGTGCGCCGGCCGCACCCGCTGCAGGAGGGCGCGCGGCTGGTCGACGAGATCGCCTTGGAACGCGACATGCTGCGCGATTTACGCGGCGAAGCCGACCTGATCATCGACACGACCACCCTGAACGTGCACAACCTGCGGGCGACCATCGAGCAGGCGTTCGGGTCGGCCGATCGGGCCGCGCTGGTCGCCACGGTGGTCAGCTTCGGCTTCAAGTACGGGCTGCCGGTCGACGCCGACCTCGTCGCTGACGTCCGGTTCCTGCCCAACCCACACTGGGTGGAGGACCTGCGCCAGCGGACTGGGCGGGAGCAGCCGGTGCGCGAGTTCGTGCTCGCCCAGGACGGGGCCACCGAGTTCCTGGATCGCTACACCCAGGTGCTGCACACGGTCCGGCGGGGCTACCTTCGCGAGGGAAAACACTTCGTGACCCTTGCGGTGGGGTGCACGGGGGGGAAACACCGCAGCGTCGTCATAGCCGAGCAGCTCGCGGCCCGGCTGGAAGCGGACGGCGTCCCGGCCCGGACCGTCCACCGCGACCTGGGCCGGGAATGAGTGCGGCCACGGTCCCCTCCGTCGCCGGGCCGCGGGTGGTGGCATTGGGCGGGGGCCACGGGTTGGCGGCCTCCCTGGGTGCGCTCCGTCAGGTCACCACTCGACTGACAGCAGTGGTCACGGTTGCCGACGACGGCGGATCTTCCGGCCGGTTGCGCGCCTCCTACGACCTGTTACCCCCGGGGGATTTGCGGATGGCGTTGGCCGCGCTGGCGGCCGACACCCCCCAGGTGCGGCTGCTGCGCGACACCCTGCAGCACCGCTTCGGGCCACAGACCGGCCCGGATGGCTACGGCGGTCTCGCAGGTCACGCGGTCGGCAATCTGCTGCTGGCGGGCCTGATGCAGCAGGCGGCCGACCCGGTCGCCGCGCTGGACGCGGTGGCCCGGCTGCTGGAACTGCCCCCTGGCACCCGCGTCCTGCCGATGTCCTGCGAGCCGCTCGACATCGCCGCCGAGGTGGGCGGCCTTGGCCCCGGGGGAGCCACGGTGACCGTCCGCGGGCAGGTTGAGGTCGCGACTACCCGCGGCCGCGTCATCGCGGTGTACCTGCTGCCACCCGATCCCGAGCCATGCCCGCAGGCGCTTGCGGCGGTGGGCATGGCGGATGCCCTCGTGCTTGGGCCCGGGTCCCTGTTCACGTCGGTGTTGCCTCATCTGCTGCTGCCCGGTTTGCGCAAGGCCGTGATAGCCGCCCACGGCCGCCGAGTGTTGGTCCTTAATCTGATCGCGCAGCCAGGGGAAACGGCGGGCTTTAGCCCCGAGTCGCATCTTGAGGTCATTGGCGCCCTGGTGCCCGAGCTCGAGTTGGACTGGGTGATCGCCGACGTGAGCGCCGGCGGCGGCTCGCAGGCCGCGCTGCGGGCATTGCGCAACGCCGCACAAGCGCTGGGCGCCCAGGTTCATCTGGCGCCCCTCGCCCGCGCGGACCATCCGGGGGTGCATGATGCGGACTCCCTCGCACAGGCGCTGCGCACCGTTTTCGCCGCATGACTTGGAGATTCGGCCGAGGGCCGATGATCTCCCTGCCCGGCGGCAGCGCAGCCGCTGGGGAGGGGGGCGAGGTAGCGAGATGACCCGGCGAACGAGGGGCAGACAGTGGTAGGCGGCATATGGCGATGACGGATGCGGTTAAGGACGAGTTGTCGCGGTTGGGGGTGTCCAAGCCCTGTGACCGTCGCGCTGAGATGGCAGCGCTATTGCGTTTTTCCGGTGGGCTGCACCTGGTTGGCGGACGGGTGGTGGTGGAGGCCGAAGTCGACACCGGATCGGTCGCTCGACGTTTGCGTAAGGAGATCCGCGAGGTCTTCGGCCACCAAGCCGAGATGAGTGTGCTCGCCGCGGGAGGCTTGCGGCGATCGAGTCGATATGTCATCAGGGTCAGTCACGACGGGGAGGGATTGGCGCGCCGGACCGGGCTCATCGATGGCCGCGGCCGGCCGGTGCGCGGCCTACCCGCCGCCGTCGTGTCCGGCCCCCTGTGCGATGCGGCCGCCGCCTGGCGCGGCGCGTTCCTGGCCCACGGCAGCCTCACCGAGCCTGGCCGGTCCAGTTCCTTGGAGGTGACAGCCCCCGGCCCTGAAGCGGCTCTGGCGCTGGTGGGTGCCGCCAGACGGATCGGCGTCGCGGCGAAGGCCAGGGACGTTCGCGGGGTGGACCGGGTCGTGATCCGCGACGGCGACGCCATCGCCATCCTGCTGACCAGGATGGGTGCCCACGACAGCGTGCTGAACTGGGAGGACCGGCGCTTACGCCGGGAGGTCAGGGCCAGTGCCAACAGGCTGGCAAACTTCGACGATGCGAACCTGCGCCGCTCGGCCCGGGCGGCGGTGGCCTCCGGGGCTCGGGTGAAGGCCGCGCTGGACATCCTCGGGGACGAGGCGCCGGAGCACCTGATTGTGGCCGGCCACCTGCGACTGGCACATTCCCAGGCAAGCCTCGAGGAGCTCGGGGCCCTCGCGGAACCCCCGATGACCAAGGATGCCGTCGCCGGCCGGATTCGTCGGCTGCTGGCGCTGGCCGATAAGACGGCAACGGGACGAGGCGAACCCACCACCGAGGCCAGCGTCACCGCCGATCTGCTTGGTGAGCTATAGCGACCCCACTGGGTCCGCCGGAGACCACCTCGCACCTGCGTTCTCGACTAGTGTCGCGGCCATCACGGGCCGGGCAGCGCCCATCGCATTCGCAAGGAGAGCAGCGTGGCCACTCGCGTAGGCATCAACGGTTTCGGCCGGATCGGCAAGAACTTCTTTCGCGCGGTGGCCGCCGGCCACAGTGACCTGGAGATCATCGCGGCCAACGATCTCGGCGACCTGCCGACGATGGCGCATCTGCTCAAGTACGACACCGTGCTAGGCCCCTTGGGCGAAGCGGTGCGAATCGATGGGGACACCATCCGGGTCGGCAAGCACGCCATCAAGATTCTTTCGGAGCGGGACCCGGGCAACCTGCCATGGGGTGAGCTCGGGGTCGATGTCGTCGTCGAGTCCACCGGCTTTTTCACCGACGGCGAGAGCGCCCGCAAGCATCTGGCGGGTGGCGCCAAGAAGGTGATCATCTCAGCGCCCGCCAAGGGGGAAGACCTGACCGTCGTGATGGGAGTCAACGACGATCGGTACGACGGCAGCCAGGACGTGCTGTCCAATGCCTCCTGCACCACCAACTGCGTCGCGCCGATGGCCAAGGTGCTGCACGAAGGCTTCGGGATCGTGCGGGGCATGATGACCACCGTCCATGCCTACACCAACGATCAGTCCACCTTGGACTTCCCGCACAAGGACCTACGCAGGGCACGGGCCGCGGCCGCCAACATCATTCCCACGTCCACCGGGGCCGCGAAGGCCACCGCGCTGGTGCTTCCGGAGCTCGCCGGCCGGCTTGACGGAATCTCCCTGCGGGTGCCCGTCCCGGACGGCAGCGTGACAGATCTGGTCGTGACACTGGCCCGCGAGGTCACCAAGGAGGAGGTGAACGCCGCGTTCGCGGCCGCCGCCGAGGGGCCGCTGAAGGGCTACCTCGTCTACACCGAGGATCCGATCGTCTCCTCCGACATTGTCGGTTCGGCTGCCTCGTGCACCTTTGACTCGCTGCTCACGATGGCCTCGGGCGACCAGGTTAAAGTCATCGGCTGGTATGACAACGAATGGGGCTACTCCAACCGGCTGGCCGACTTGGTCTCGCTGGTCGGCTCGCGGCTTTCCTGAGCGTGCGCACCGTCGATGACCTGAAGGCCGAGCTTGGCGGCCTTCGCGGCCGACGGGTACTGGTTCGCAGCGACCTCAACGTCCCGTTGGACGGGCGCCGAATCACCGACGACGGCCGGATTCGCGCATCGGTTCCCACCATTGCCGCGCTCGCCGCGGCGGGGGCCCGGGTCGTGGTGTGCTCGCATCTGGGTCGCCCGAAAGGCCCAGACCCGGCCCTGTCCCTCGACCGGGTGGGCCGGCGGCTGGCCGCCCTGCTCGATCGACCGATCAGCCAGGCCACCGACGTGATCGGTTCAAGCGCCATCTCGGTCGCCGCCGGCCTCGGTGACGGTGAGGTCGCGCTGTTGGAGAACCTGCGCTTCACGCCGGGGGAAACCGACAACGATCCGGCCACCGCGAATGCGATGGCCAATCTGGTGGACGCCTATGTCGGGGATGCCTTCGGCGCAGTGCACCGCGAGCACGCCAGCACAGTGGGGGTGCCGGCGTTGCGGCCGCACGCGGCCGGCGCCCTGGTCCTTGCCGAGGTAGGCGTGCTGAACCGGCTCACCCAGTCGCCGGCCAGGCCATACGTCGTCGTGCTGGGCGGGGCAAAGGTCAGCGACAAGCTTGCGGTCCTTTCTCGCCTGCTGCAGCGGGCCGACCGCATCCTGGTCGGCGGCGGGATGTGCTTCACGTTCCTGGCCGCCCAGGGCCACGCTGTCGGCGCTTCGCTCCTCCAGCACGACCAACTGGGCGCCGTCGACCAGCTGATGCGCGAGGCGGACCGGCGCGGGGTGCGCGTCGTGTTGCCGGTGGACGTGGTGGTCGCCGCCGGCGTTGACGACGCGACCCCGCGCGTGGTCGACGTGGATTGCATCCCCGCCGATCTGATGGGCCTGGACATCGGTCCCCGATCGGCGCGGCTGTTCGCCGATGCCCTGGCAGGTGCCCGGCTGGTGTTCTGGAACGGCCCGATGGGGGTGTTCGAACGCCCCGCGTTCGCAGCCGGCACCCGGACAGTTGCCGAGGGCATCGCGGGGCTGCAGCGCGCAGCTACCGATGGTGAACATCACGCGTTCACCGTCGTCGGCGGAGGGGACAGCGCGGCCGCGATCCGGGCCATGGGGATCGCCGAGGAGCGTTTCAGCCACCTGTCCACCGGGGGAGGAGCGAGCCTGGAGTACCTCGAGGGCAGGCAGCTCCCCGGGCTGGCGGCCCTCGCATGAGCGAAGCTGCGAAGTGGCGGAGCGAATGCACATTGGACGCCGCATGAGCGAAGCTGCGAAGTGGCGAAGCGAATGCACATTGGGCGCCGCGTGATGAGCCAGCACCGAACGCCGCGCCGACCCCCGATGGTCGCCGGAAACTGGAAAATGCATTTGACGCACCTCGAGGCGATCGCCCACGCCCAGAAGGTGGCGTACACCATCAAGGCGCCGACGTTGGCGGCGGTCGAGACCGTGGTACTCCCACCGTTTACCGCACTGCGCAGCGTCCAGACGCTGATCGACGGGGAGGGGCTCGCTCTGGGCTTGGGCGGCCAGGACCTGGCCGTCGACGCGGAGGGCGCGCACACCGGTGATGTGAGCGGGCCGATGCTCGCGGCGCTCGGCTGCCGGTACGTGCTCGTGGGGCACAGCGAGCGGCGGGCAGATCACGGCGAAACCGATGACCTTGTGAGCCGCAAGGTGGGTGCGGCCTACCGGCATGGCCTCGTCCCCATCCTGTGCGTGGGGGAGGACCTGGCTGTGCGCGAGTCCGGCGCGCACCTGGCGCACGTCCTGGGCCAGCTGGACGCCGCCGTGCAGGCGCTGTCGCCGGCGGACGCGGAGCGACTGGTGCTGGCCTACGAACCGATCTGGGCCATTGGCACCGGTCGCACCGCGACCCCCGCTGACGCCCAGCAGGTGGCCGCCGCGCTACGCACCCGACTCGCCGAGCGTTATGACCGCAGGCTCGCCGATGGAGTCCGCCTGCTGTATGGCGGCTCGGTCAAACCGGGCAACGCCGATGCCCTGTTCGACGTGGAAGATCTCGACGGGGCGCTCGTCGGGGGGGCCAGTTTGGACGCGGACGGGTTCGCCTCCATCGTGCGTGCCGCCGAACGCATCCCCTGATTGGGACCCGGCCGCGGTATCCGCCGCTCCGGGGGGCGCGCGGCCGGGTGGTGTCTCGGCCCGGTCGCCATGCGGTACCGACTCGGTAACGATCCCGGTCTGGCGGCCTCTGGGGCTTTGTTCTTGTCGCCGTCGGGCCCCACGATGCGACATCTGTCGGTCCCAGACCTGGGGCCGGTGAAACTCAGCCAGGAAGGGTTGAGCATGCTCATCTCCAGGAAGGCGGCCGCTCCGGTCGCCGTTGCCGTGGGGCTCGCGGTTTCGCTGGCCGCCTGCGGTAGCTCGTCCAGCAAGACCGGCCCACAGACGCCAGGTAAGTCCGGCGGTGGCACCAGCAGTTTCGACGTCGGTGCTGGGGTAGCCGAGCCGGCAAGCGGCATCAACGGTAAGCACGAGGCACCCCCGAGTGCCCACCCCGGCGGCACCCTCAAGCTGCTCGGTGGCGGCGACGTTGACCACGTCGACCCGGCCGCCTCCTACTACACCGTCGGCTACACCCTGCTGCGAGCCGACAGTCGGCAGTTGGTGACCTACCCGAACAGCGTCGACTCGAAGATCGCGAACACCCCGGTCGCGGACATGGCCGAATCGGTGCCGATGGCGACGAACGGCGGGAAGACCTACACGTTCAAGATCAAGCAGGGTGTCAAGTGGGACATCCCGGGCGGGGCCGCCCGCCAGGTCACCTCCGCCGACATGATCCGCGGCATCAAGCGGATCTGTAACCCGGCTCAGCCCTCCGGCGCGCTCAACTACTACACCAGCACCATCACGGGGATGCAGAAGTTCTGCGACGACTTCGCGAAGGTCAAGCCGGATGTGGCTTCGATCAAGGCATACATGAACAAGACCGAGATCCCCGGCGTCAAGGCTGTTGACGCCAGCACGGTCGAGTTCGACCTTGTGGCACCCGCCGGCGACTTCATGAACATCCTGGCGCTGCCGTTCGCTTCGGCGGCACCGATGGAGGTGGAGGCCTACGTGCCGGACTCGCCCGAGTACAACTCCCATTTCATCTCGGACGGCCCGTACAAGATCGACACGTATGTGCCCAAGCAGAAGATCATGCTTAGCCGGAACATGGCCTGGGACGCGAGCACCGACAAGGTGCGGCATGCCTATGTCGACAACATCTCGATCACCGAGGGTTCGGACGAGGTTCCGGTCCAGCAGCAGCTGCAGACCGGCGACGTGAACATGGAGTGGGACACCACGGTGCCCACCGCTCAGTTGCCGGGCCTCAAGGCCAAGAGTGACCCGCACCTGTCGCTGCAGGACGTCGGCGCCACCAACCCCTATGTGGTGTTCAACCTGCTCTCGCCACACGAGGGCGGCGCACTCGGCAAGCAGGCGGTGCGCAAGGCGCTGCAGTACTGCGTCTCCAAGCAGGACATCGTTCAGGTCGAGGGCGGTCCCGATCTGCAGACCCCGATCGACCAGATCCTGACCCCGCCCATCCTGGGCTACAAGAAGATCGACCCGTACAACAACCTCAACGGCCAGGAGGACGCGGCCACCGGCAAGAAGATGCTGGCGGCGGCGGGCTACTCGAACGGGCTGAACCTCACCTACCTGTACCGGAACAAGGGCAAGGCCCCGGCCATCGCCACCACCCTGAAGGACAACTTCGCCAAGTGCGGGGTCAACCTGAACCTCAAGGTGTCAGCGCCGGCCGACTTCTACACCAAGCACCTGTCCAACCCCACCGCCACCAAGACCGGGGACTGGGACTTGGCCGGACCAGGGTGGAACCCGGACTGGCAGGGCAACGCGGCCCGTTCGTTCTTCGTGCCGCTGCTCGACCCGCGCACCTTCACCGTGGGCACGACCAACTACGGTGATTACGGCAAGGACAACACCGCGACCGTCACTAAGGCCATCGACGACGCGCTTTCCTCGACCGATCCTGCGCAGATCGCCGACAAGTGGGCTGCCTTGGACGCGGCCACCATGGACCAGGCTCCCTGGATCCCGCTGGTGACCGGCAAGATCCCGTACTACTACGGTGCCAGGACCCACAACTGGGTGTTCTTCAACTTCTCCGACAACGGTGACGTGACGAACGTGTGGGTCAGCTAGCAACATCGCACGTCTCGGCTCCACACGGTGACCGGGAGCCGGCCCTCCAGGCCGGCTCCCGGTCATTGCCGAAAAATCAGTCCGCCCCTGGCCAGGGGGATTGTGACGAACTGCCAACGGCCTGCCGCCTTCTTGCCGTTGGCCCCGCCAGCTGTGCAACACTCCGGAGCAGTCCCTACCCGGACACCGGTGAGACCGGAGCGCGACACATCCAGTCCGACTCCCGGCTCCCCCCCGACCCGAAGGACGCGAGTGGCCCTACTTGAGGTCAACGACCTGCATGTCGCCTTCCCCACCGAGGATGGCCTGGTCCGCGCGGTTCAGGGCATGTCCTTCACCCTGGATCGCGGGCAGACCCTCGGCATCGTCGGAGAGTCGGGTTCCGGCAAGTCGGTGAGCACCCAGACAATCCTGGGGCTGACCCGCGGCGCGCAGATCAGCGGCCAGGCCCTGTTCGAGGGCCAGGATCTGCTGCGGATGCCCAAGGGCGACCTGCGGAAGATCCGCGGCACCAAGATCTCCACGATCTTCCAGGACCCGCTGTCCAGCCTGCACCCGCATTACCGGGTGGGCGCCCAGATCAGCGAGATGATCAGGGCCCACGAGGACGTAAGCAAGGCGGATGGCCGCAAACGGGCCAGGGACCTGCTGGCTCTGGTCGGAATCCCGCAGCCCGATCGGCGCGTCGATGACTACCCGCATCAGTTCTCCGGCGGCATGCGGCAGCGGGCGATGATCGCGATGGCGATCGCCTTGAACCCGCAGTTGTTGATCGCGGATGAACCCACGACAGCCCTCGACGTCACCGTCCAGGCGCAGATCCTGGACCTGATCTCGCGCCTGCAGCGTGAGTTCGACACCGCCGTGATCATGATTACGCACGACCTGGGCGTGGTCGCCGAACTCGCCGACCAGGTGCTAGTCATGTATGCCGGCAAGCCGGTGGAGGTGGCGGACAGCCGCACGATCTACTACGGCCCGCATCACCCGTACACGAAGGGCCTGATCGAATCCATCCCGTCGGCGCTGAGCATCGGCCATCAACTGCGCCCGATTACCGGCCAACCGCCGTCGCTGATCAACCTTCCCCGAGGCTGCTCGTTCCACCCCCGCTGCCCCTACGTGATGGCCAAGTGCCGTAGCGACATCCCGCCCCTGGAGCCCATCGGGGCGAGCGAGCACCTGTCTGCCTGCTTCCTTCCCGAGACCGCCCTCGGCTTCTCCCAGGAGGCGGAGCAGGCCAGGGCGAAGGCGACCGGCGCTGCACCGGCAAGCGCATCTGCGCCCAGCGACGGTCCCGGGCTTGGGTCGCTGTCCGCAGGCACTGGAAGGGCCTCCGCATGACCGTGACCGCCCCCACCGAGGAGAAGGGCGCCCCGGAAGCGTCGGGAGATGTCCTGCTTGAGGTTGACGGCCTCGTCAAGTACTTCCCGATCAAGCAGGGCATTGTCTTGCAGCGTGAGGTCGGGCGGGTCCACGCCGTCGACGGGGTCAGCCTGCAGCTTCGGCGCGGCGAGACCCTCGGCCTGGTGGGCGAAACCGGCTGTGGCAAGTCCACCCTCGCGCGGCTGATCGCCGGGTTGTATCCCGCCACGGCTGGCAGCATCCGGTTCGAGGGCCAGAACATCACGAACCTGCCGGCCAGCAAGATGCGGCCGTTCCGGCGCGAAATCCAGATGATCTTTCAGGATCCCTACGGATCGCTGAACCCGCGCCGCCGGGTGGGGTCGATCATTGGTGACCCCTTCGCGATCCACGGGGTCGCTGACGGCGTCGAACGCAAGAGCAAGGTGCAGGAGCTGATGGAGGTCGTCGGCCTCAACCCCGAGCACTTCAACCGGTTCCCGGCTGAGTTCTCCGGCGGCCAGCGCCAGCGCATCGGGGTGGCACGCGCTCTGGCCCTGCGCCCCAAGCTCATCATCTGCGACGAGCCGGTGTCCGCCCTGGACGTCTCCATCCAGGCGCAGGTGATCAACCTGCTGGAGGACCTTCAGCGCGAGTTCAACCTGACCTACATCTTCATTGCCCACGACCTGTCGATCGTCCGGCACGTCAGCGATCGGGTAGCCGTGATGTACCTCGGCCGCCTGGCGGAAGTGGCGACCGCGGCGGATCTCTACGACCGGCCGCGCCACCCCTACACCAAGGCGCTGCTGTCGGCTGTCCCCGAGCCGGACCCGGACCGGGCCCAGAACCGCCAGCGGATCATTCTCATCGGCGACGTGCCTAGCCCGATCAACCCCCCGACCGGATGCCGCTTCCACCCGCGCTGCCCCAAGGCGCAGCAGGACTGTACCGAGCAGTTGCCGGAACTGGAAGCGACCTTTGACGACGATCCGCACACGCATGGCACGGCCTGCCTGCACCCTGTCGCAGACGGCGAGGCGCTGACCTACGACAAGGCCACCATCGAACAAGACGGCTCCGGCGCGGAAGTGGCAGCCGTCTTGGGCCACAGCGCCTAACCCATGGCAGGCATGTTCGCGGCGACCACCGAAGTGAGGACCGAATCATGACCCAGAGCACGATCCCGGACCTGCTCGAAGACACCGGGGGCCACTTCACGGCCGGCGCCGGGGACGGGGGCTCGGACGCCAAGCGGATCGAGGGTCGCACCCCCACCCAGTTGGCCCTGCTTCGGTTGCGCAAGGACAAGGCCGCTCTCATCTCCGGGGTGGTTGTGATCTTGCTGATTCTGGTCGCGATCTTCGCACCGGTGATCACCGGGCTCATCGGGCACGGGCCCAACACGCAGTACCGGCACACCGGGCTGACCCCTTCCGACATCCCGGTCGGACCGAACGCCCACTTCCTGCTCGGGGCTGACGATTTCGGCCGGGACCTGCTCTCCCGGCTGGTGTACGGCGCGCGCGTTTCGCTGTTCGTTGGCCTGGTCACCACCGCCGGTTCGCTGTTGATCGGGGTGATCGTCGGTCTGGTTGCCGGCTATTTCGGTGGCCCGCTGGACACCGTGTTGTCCCGCATCACCGACATTTTCCTGAGCTTCCCGTCGTTGCTGTTCGCGATTTCGCTGGTTGGGGTGTTCGGGCAGAGCATCAATCTGGTGGTCTACATCATCATCGCGGTGAGCTGGCCGGTGTTCATGCGGATCACCCGCGGCCAGGTGCTCTCGCTGCGGGAGAAGGAGTTCGTCGAGGCCGCCCGTTCGCTGGGATCGGGCAACCTGCGGATCATGTTCATCGACATCCTGCCGAACCTGGTCGCACCATTGATCGTGTATTCCACCCTGCAAATTCCGGTGAACATCATCTACGAGTCAACCCTGTCCTTCCTCGGGCTCGGGGTGAAGATCCCGACCGCCTCCTGGGGGGACACGCTCTCGGCCGCCAGCGCCTTCTACACCGTGAAACCGACCTTCCTGCTGTTCCCGATCCTGGCCCTGCTGATCACGACCCTCTCGTTCAACATCCTCGGCGACGGCCTGCGGGATGCCTTCGACCCGCGCTCGGCCCGCACCATGGCGAAGTAGGGGGCCCCTCATGTTGCGATTTCTGATCCGTCGGCTGCTGTACGCGGTGCTGGTTCTTGTGGTGATCAGCTTCGTCGTTTTCGTGATCTTCTTCGTGCTCAACGGCGGGACGCCCCAGGAGCAGGCCGGCCGGTTCTGCGGGAAGGGCTGCGGCCCGCTTCAGCTGCAAGCGACGGTGGCCCGGCTGCACCTGGACCGCCCGTGGCCCCAGCAATACGGCACCTACCTCTGGCATTTGGTCCAGGGCGACCTCGGTGTCGATTTCAGCAACAACGTCTCCGTGCTCAGTGAAATTACCGCCCGGCTGCCGGTGAGCATCTCGGTGGCCATCGGGGCAGCGGTGATCTGGCTGATCATCGGTATCCCGACCGGCATCCTGGCCGCCACCAAGCCGCGCAGCTTCCGGGACCGGGCCGCGACCGTGTTCGCCCTCACCTTCTACAGCATCCCGACGTTCGTGCTCGGGCTGCTGATGCTGCTGGTGTTCTATTACCTGCTCACGATCAAGGCCAACATCCGCTGGTTCTACGGCGGTGGGTATACCCCCATCACCGAGAACCCGCTGACCTGGGCGCATAAGCTGATCCTGCCGTGGTTCGACCTGGCCCTGGTCTACGCCGCCGCTTACGCCCGGATCACCCGTGGTTCGATGCTCGACGTGCTGGGTGAGGACTACATCCGGACCGCCCGGGCCAAGGGCCTTTCCGAACGTAAGGTGGTCTACAAGCACGGGTTGCGCAGCGCGCTGACCCCCGTCGTGACGATCCTGGGTGTGGACCTGGGCATCCTGCTGGCCGGCACGGTCATCACCGAGAAGATCTTCACCCTGCCTGGGGTGGGCGCGTTCACACTCGAGGCAATCACCTCTGGCAACCTGCCGGTGATCGCGGCGGTGACGCTGCTGCTGGCGGTATTCGTGGTGCTGGCGAACCTGACCGTGGACATCCTCTACGCGGTGCTGGATCCCCGCGTCCGGCTCTCCTGAGATACTGCTGCCGTGGTCATCTTCCTGCGTTCCCTGCTGATCCTCACCAGCCTCGCGATCATCCTGCTCATCCTGCTGCACCGCGGGAAGGGGGGCGGCCTGTCCAACCTGTTCGGCGGCGGTGTGTCTTCCTCCCTCGGCGGCTCGTCCACCGTCGAACGCAACCTGGACCGGTTCACCATCGCGGCGCTGGTGATGTGGGTGGTGTGCATCGTCGGGCTGGGCCTGCTGTCGAAGTAGCCGGCTCCCGGCCCTCCTTCCCGGCCGTAGACTGACCGCATTCCGCGTGGCCCATCCGGGCCGCCCGCGCACGAAGGAGCACATCTGTGGCTGGGGGCAACGCCATCCGCGGCAGCCGGGTCGGCGCCGGTCCGATGGGCGAGGCGGAACGCGGCGAGGCCGCGCCCCGCCAGCGCGTGTCGTACTGGTGCGCCAACAAGCATGAGACCCGGCCCGCGTTCGCACACGACGCGGCGATTCCCGAGTTGTGGGACTGCCCGCGTTGCGGCTACCCGGCCGGCCGCGATCGGGGGAACACCCCGGACCCGCCGGTCACCGAGCCGTACAAGACCCACTTGGCATACGTCCGAGAGCGCCGCAACCACGTTGACGGTGAGGCGATCCTCGCCGAGGCGCTCGCCAAGCTCCGCGGGAAGTAGCCCGGCCCCCGGCCGGTTGCTGGCGCGTGCTCAGGCTCCCGGGCTGGCCCGCCGGCGCAGGTCACGCGGCAGGCCACCGGCGGCGCCCTCGTCGAGCAGGAGCAGCGTCCGCGAGCGGCCGCGCACCCCGGCAGCGGGAACCTGAACCGGTCCCGCCCCGGACAGGGTGAGCGCGACGGCCTGCGCCTTCTGCGCGCCGCTCCCCAGCACCCACACCTCGCGGGCAGCGCTCAGCGCAGGAAAAGTCAAAGTCACCCTCGTGGGAGGCGGCTTGGGGCAGCCGTGCACCGCGGTCACGGTGCGTTCGTCATACGCAGCAGGCGCCTCCGGAAAGATGGACGCGACGTGCCCTTCCGGGCCGATGCCCAGCATCAGCAGGTCGAAGCGCGGGACCGGCTCGCCATAACCCTCCGGAGCGGCAGCCACCCGCAGCACGGAGGCGTATTCGGCCGCCGCGTCCTCGGGGCTGTCGCAGCTATCGGCCGCAGCGATCGGATGCACTCGTTCGGGGCGGACGTCGACATGGTCGAGAAGGGCCCGCCGGGCCGCGCTTTCGTTGCGGTCCTCGCTGGCTGCCGGCAGGAAACGCTCATCGCCCCACCACACCTCCAGATGCGGCCAGTCGATCGCCTCCCGGGCGGGGCTGGCTGCCAGGGCCGCGAGAACGGCGGTGCCGATACCGCCGCCGGTGAGAACTACCGACGCACCGCCCCTGGCCGCCTGAGCGTCGACGAGCCGGCTGACGAGGCGGCCGGCGACCGCCTGGGCCAGCATCGCCGCATCACGGATTACCACCACTTCCGGGCCGGCTCCCTCGCTCATGGGAGGTCCAATTGGCATTCGCTTCGCCACTTCGCAGCTTCGCTCATGCGATGTCCGATTTGCATTCGCTTCGCCACTTCGCAGCTTCGCTCATGCGATGTCCGATGGGCATTCGCTTCGCCACTTCGCAGCTTCGCTCATGCGTGCGCAGCCGCCTGCTCCGCCGGATCCCGCCAGATGTGGCTGCGCACCGCCGAGCGGTCCGCGAGGTCCCCGAGGCCGGTCAGGCGGCCGA